>Ga0136586_1000173_pt1 | contig 16861 bp, 20 predicted proteins | sample AntRauMFilla1562_FD_104926 | JGI IMG/M metagenome (GOLD analysis project Ga0136586, IMG submission 104926) | Saline lake microbial communities from Rauer Islands, Antarctica - Metagenome Filla 1 #562 | ecosystem: Environmental > Aquatic > Non-marine Saline and Alkaline > Saline | place... | reverse complement strand
TGGCGGGGTTGTGCAAGAACAAATTATAGTAATACCAAATATAGGTGGCGATATGCTAGATTTAGACAATATAAAAACCATGCTACAAGATAGGGTGCTTTCAAAGGTATCAGACGCCACAGGGCTTTCTGCGCAGACCATTGCAGACATTCGCGACGGCAAGCAAACAAGCCCGCGATACTCTACAATCAAGGCGCTGTCAGATTATTTGGCTCCGGCACAGCGCCATGACTGACATCGCCCAACAGACCTACTACGGCCTATGCGACATATACCGCCATGACGCGGAGTTGTGCATTGGCACGGTATCGGCGTTTCTGGAGCAGCACAGTGCAGGCGTGCCTGACGTGCCGTTGTTTCAAGAGCAGGTCAGGCAGGATGCTTTGTTTTGGGCTTCTATCGCAGCGCCGCATGAGCTGGAGGCATATGCCGTTGCATCGCTTGACGCCTTGGAAAACAGCATCGTGGCGCACAAGCAAACGAAGCGCCTTGCCGCTGCCGCATTTAGGCGCATGGCCCCTGAAGACAGGATTAAATTTTTAAGGTGGGCAGAAAATGAGCGCTAAAACATTCAATCTTGCAGACTATGCCACGGGCAAAAGCTATGACGAAATGCAAGACGATCTTGCCCAAGCCCGCGTATCTGCCGTTGCATCGCTAAAAGATGACGACTTTTCAGACTTCAATGAGGAATTTTTTCCACAGAAGTTTGCGCCGGAGCCGGAGCATTTAGAAGATGACGGCTTTGCCCTGCCGATCGACGTGACGGGCGTAGACCTCACCCGCCCGCCAGGGTTCGTGGGCAGGGTAGCGGATTGGATTGACGGGCAGTGCCGATATCCTCGACGCAGGCTTGCGGTTGCCAGCGCAATCACGGCCATAGGCAACATCGGCGGAATGTCACACTATGACACGCACGACGGCGTGACGGCGAACATGCTGTCTTTTTGCGTAGCGGCATCCAGCACGGGCAAAGAAGCCGTTATGCAGGCGTTTACGGACCTTCATATAGCGGCGGGCATGCAGGGCGCGATACAGGGCGGGATCAAAAGCGAACAAGAGATCGTGCGGAACCTGATTGAGAACCAAGCGTCATTCTACAACATTGACGAGATCGGTATTTTTCTGAGCAAGGTGCGCAACGCTCAACAGCGCGGCGGCGCGTCCTACCTTGAGGGCGTGTTCGGCACGATTATGAACGCCTATTCAAAAGCAAACAGCCGCTTTTTGCTTGGTGGCGATATCAAGCGGGATCTGCGCAAGGCGTATTTCGGCCAGCTATCCAAGGCCCAAGACAGCGGGGACGTAGATCGGGAAGAATATGCGGCCCGGATGCTAGGCATGGTAGACAACGGGCTGGAGCGGCCTTTCTTGTCAATCATCGGTTTTACGACGCCAAGCACGTTCGAGGGTGTAATGGATGGTGAAACCGCGACGCAGGGCTTCGTTGGGCGCGCTATTATTGTAGCGGAGCGAGACATAAACCCGCGCCCGCGCAAGGGGTTCAAGAAGATCGACATGCCGATAATGATGGGCGGCAAGCTGGGCGTGATCTATGGCAACGAATCGGGCCGTGTGGAGCATGTAGGGCCACGCAAGGACGTGACCACCACGCCAGAGGCGGCAGAGGCGCTGGACGCCATCATTGAGTGGCTGATCGACTATGCCGGACACATGGATGAAAAGACAGGCGAGGCCAGCGTGGCGATGATCCGGCGCGCCTATGAGTTGATTGCGAAGGTAAGTTTCATTCTGGCAATCCCGGACGGCATCCGCACGATGGATCATGTCCGATGGGCGTTTGCATTTATCAAGGACGAGATTGATTTCAAGGTTCAGCTTGTCTTTGCCAACGACAACAAAAAGGCGCGCCCTGAGGACGCGCTGGCGGCTCGATTGATGAACTACATCGACACGGAAAACGGGGCATCTACGGCGGTGCTGGCGAGCAGGTCAAAGATTGATAAGCCGACGATTGAAACCACGATGGGGCACTTGGAAGGGCGCGGTGAAGTGGTGTCGAGGGCCGGAAAGCGACGGCGAAAAGGCGAGATTGTGGTTCAGTGGTTCCGAACATAGCCGAAGCAGAAAGACCCGCCCGAAATGGCGGGTTTTTTGTTTTTTGGGCAAAACCCCCTAAAGTAGAACCATAAGTAGAAGGAAATTCTACTTTTAAGCCCATGAAGTTAAAGGGTAAAAAGCCTTAGTTAAGAAGTTTTAGTTAGAAACCCTGAGACACATTTAAAAAAGCCCCTGAGCCTCTCTGAACCTCTTGAAAAACAGTATATAGATGTCTCTACATATCTATCTATAGTGTATTAGTCAATGATTTCAGGGCTTTAAAAGTAGAATTGGATTCTATCTTTGTCTAAGTTTCTACTTAGCGTTTAAGTCGTAATTACGCTTGCACCATCGCAAATCAAATGCCAGTATTCAGGAGCGCGGCTAGGTTATGCAGACCAAACATCGGACCCTCCCCCGACCGCCGCGCGCATTCTCAGGGAGCCGTGATAGGAGATCACACAATGACACATCAAGACACACCCACAATCTGGGAAAACAAGACGCCGGAGCAAAAGGGCGCGCTGTTGCTGGCGGAACATGAGGGCAGGGTATTGCAGGCGTTGGCTGTGGACCATGACGGGACCACATGGGTTATCAAGCGCCGGAATCAATGGCATGATGGGGTTGCATACCGCGTAAAGCCAGAACCAAAGCGCGAGACGGTGACTATGGTTGGGCACCATCGAGGATATTGGTGCTTCGGGTCCGACTGTTTCGGGCATCGAGACACCCACCGCATCACCTTCGACACCATCGACGGCGAGCCTGACTGCGCCACGATCCGCATGGAGCGCCTGACATGACTTATGAAAATTCAACAGTAAACCGCTGGCACGCAAACCCCGATCCCCGCCTGCGCAATGGCGGTGACACCATCGACGCGCACCAACCGCGCGTTGCCACCCTGTGCCACTCCCTTGCCGCGCACATGGGTCACTCGCTTACCGAAAGCGCCCTGCTACTTGCAGCCCGCAACCACGACGAGGCCGAGCGGGTTCTTGGCGATATGCCAGCGCCAGCCAAGGCGCGGTTTCCAGAGCTTGCAGAGGCGTATGCAATCGCAGAGCGGGAAGTCCTGCGGGGCATGGGACTGACTTGGACGCTGACCGACAAGGAAGAACAAATGCTGCACCTGTGTGATAAGCTGGATGCGCATATGTTCGCCGTGTCGCGCGGCGTCACCGGGCAGGAATGGGACGAGGCCCGCGCGCTAATCAACGTCATGTCGGACAAGTTCAAGGCACGTGAATGGGTCACGGCACAGATGGGGGCCGCACAATGACGCCGAAGCAGAAATACGACGAAAGAAAGCGGCTCAAAGCAGAGCGGATGCTTCACGATGAACAGAGATCACAAGACCATCGCCAGAAGGAGGAGGACATGGAAGCCCGCATGTTAAGCATGATTGCCAGTTTTGAGCGGATTGCAGACGTGATGGAGCTTTGGGCAGACCAGCAGGAGCAAGCACAATGACGCACCACACAGACATGCTAGGCCGTGCGCCGATCATGCGCCCTATGCAGCCACAGGCCGCGCCGGAATTGCAGCCGTGCGAGGACTGGCGCAGGGACATGAGGATAGCCAAACCATTATTAGCACCGCGACCACAATGCCAGCTTATCCTCCCAATATCGCAGCGCATGCACACACCAACAAGTCCAGCGGGCGATATCAACAAAGCGCGCAGGGCGCTGTCCCTATTCTGCCAGCGTAACAGCGTGCGAAAGGCCGATATCTGCAATATCAACCTGCGCACGCCCAGAATGTCCAGAGTACGCGGTGACTGCCTTCTTTTTATGAGGGATCAATCAAATTGCGGGCCTTCGATGCTGTCTGAAATCACAGGGATACGCCGCGACACAATCGGAAAGGCGATCCAGTACGCGCAAGTGAGGGCATCGAGATGACATATGAAGAAATGCGCGCGGCTATGAATTGGCGCGCGAGGCGCATTGACACCATCGCCCGTACTGTGGCACAATGATCGTGTTGTTTCTCATTGTTGTCTCCCAACTTAGCCCCGCGCCGTAAAAAGCGCGGGGCTTTTTTGTTTGCGTTGCTAAGAACGGCGCAAGGTGGTATTCTCAGGGCGGACACAGGACATGAATGGGAGATGTTATGACTAAGACAGAAATTAGAGCGGCCAAGGCCACCGCGTGCATAATGGGCCTAATCGTGGTTTATTTCGGCGGGGCCGCATTGTTCTGGGGCTTGGCTGGGTTTTTAGGTGCGTTGATGCTGCTTCTTGCTTCATTCCTTACTTATGTCTGCACGGCAATTGTGTTCTTTTGGACCCTTGACGCAATGGGGGGAGGTTGAGATGAAAACCGGACGACCAACAAAGTACGATCCCGCATATTGCGACGAGATTATTTCCTTTATGTCGGAGGGATACAGCGTCACGGCATTTGCCGGTAGTCTCTTGGTTTCGCGCGCCACGGTGTATCTTTGGGTCGATGCTCATCCTGAGTTTATGGACGCCTTAAAGACCGCACAAGCCGCTTCCGCTGTTTGGTGGGAAAACTGCCTGCGGAATAACGCGCAATCAGGTGAGGGCAATGCCTCCGCTGCAATCTTTGGGCTGAAAAACCGCGTGGCAGATGAGTGGCGCGACAAGCGCGATGTTGACATGACTAGCAGCGATGGCACCATGACGCCCCATGTGATCGAGCGCGTGATTGTAATGCCTGATAAGAAATGAGCGCAAAGCTTAAACTCCGCATTCCAACGGCTGGCGTGTTTGCGCCACTGCTAGAGCCGTCGCGGTACAAAGCCGCATGGGGTGGCCGTGGGTCAGGGAAATCACACTTCTTCGGCGGGCTGATGATTGAGGACCACCTACGCAATCCCGGCATGAGGTCTGTTTGCATTCGCGAGGTGCAAAAGTCGCTAAAGCAATCTGCAAAGCGACTGGTGGAGGATAAAATTGAGGCGTTCGGGCTTGGCGAACGTGAAGGGTTTAAGGTTTACCGCGAGGTGATTGAGACGCCCGGTGATGGCCTTATCACATTTACAGGGATGCAAGACCACACGGCGGACAGCGTGAAGTCGCTTGAAGGCTTTGACCGTGCCTGGGTGGAAGAAGCGCAGGCCTTGTCTGACAGGTCTATGACGCTACTGCGCCCGACAATCCGCAAGGACGGCAGCGAACTTTGGTTCAGCTGGAACCCACAGCGTGCCAAAGACCCCGTTGATATGCTTCTTCGCGGGCTTAACCTGCCGACAGGCGCAACCGTTGTGCGGGCCAACTGGTCTGATAATCCGTGGCTGCCCAAGGTACTGGAACATGAGCGCACAGACTGTCTCAACGCCACGCCGGAGCGTTACGGGCATATCTGGGAAGGCGAGTACGCCACGGTTCTAGAGGGCGCTTATTTCTCGCGGCACCTAACCGATGCGCAACTTCAGGGCCGCATTGGCTTTGTGACCGCTGATCCATTGCTAAAGAAATATGCAATCTTTGACATTGGCGGCACATCTCGCAAATCAGACGCAACCGCAATTTGGATTGTGCAGTTCGTCGGCACCGAGGTCAGATGCTTGGACTATTACGAGGCCGTTGGCCAGCCGTTTGACGCTCATGTGAATTGGCTACGGGCTAACGGATGCGCTGAGGCTGTCTGTGTGCTGCCGCACGATGGCAGGAAGCACGACACGGTGCACGCGGTTACGCCAGACGGTTATCTACGTCAGGCGGGCTTCACCTGCGATGTGGTCAAGAACCAAGGCGCGGGCGCGGCGTTGCTCCGCATTGAAGCCGTGCGCCAGATGTTCCCGGCTGTCCGGTTTAACGAGGAAACAACGGCGGGCGGACGCGAGGCGCTGGGCTGGTATCACGAAAAGCGCGACGAGGTGCGGAGTATTGGCTTGGGGCCGGATCACGACTGGTCAAGTCACTGCGCTGATGCGTTCGGGCTAGTGGCTGTGTATCGCAACATGGTGCATGTGTCATCGGGACGAAAGCCACTGCGCCGGAACATCCAAGGTATAGCATAAGCCTCGCGCCTGTGCTATGTTTGCCACAAAAGGGGTATTTATGGCACAGTTTCTCGACTTCATGGATATGATTAACGGCGGCGGCGCTGGTGCTGGCGGTAACAAGTTCGAGGGCGGCGGGATCTTGTCCAGCATTGCCAACTCGCTGTTTTCGCCGCGCGGCTCCCTCAATCGCATATCTCCGCAAGCTAGACCGCAAGGTATGGGCCAGCAGATGCAGCCGATGATGCAGCCACAGCAGCGCCAGCCCATGGAAGCTCCAGTCGCAATGTCGGGTGCAGCACCGCAGGTCACAACATCGCCGCTCAACGATTATCAGGCCATGTATGAAGAAATGGTAGCGCTGGGCATCCTGCCACCGAATATGGGTGCGCAACAAATGTATCCGAGAATAGGCCCGCAATAATGGCTGACCCGATGGACATGCCGCTGGACCAATTCCAGATGTATCTGCGCGAAGTCGCGGACATGGGCGGCGATGTGGATACATTGGTCCGGCAATATCGGCGCAACAGCAGTGCGTTTTCCGGCCTTCTCGGCGCGGCGGACCAGAACCAAGCCGACATGGCATCGCAGGGGCGAAGGTCCGTAGGGGGTGGCCTGCTGTCAAAGGAATCCGGCACGACTGGCATGGACGCGTTGCGCTCTGTGCAGTTTGAGCCGCGCGCGTTCTTGACGGGGTTGCTGGGCGCTGGTGCAAATGCGTTTGATGCGCCACGGGCGGCATATGACGGGCTTATTCCAGAACAGGACATGACGGCGGAGGCTTTAGGCACGGCAGGTTTTGCCAGTCTTGGCGGGGCTGCGGCCACTGCGCCGCAGGGTAGCTTGCGGGCAGGGCTGGCGAGGGCTGGCGATGCGCCAACGCCCGCGATGCAAGTTGCCGAGCTTCTACGCAACAACCGCGCCGCTGATGTGACAGACGACATGATGGCGCGGGTTGATCCGCAGGAGATGTTTCGCTTGTACGAGCAGGGCGCGACGGGCGCGGATATGCCAATGGATGCGGCAAGCAGGATGGCGCGGGCCGAGGGCATGGGGTTTGATACGGGGACGCCGTTGTATCATGGGACGGGTGCGGACTTTCAGGCGTTTTCGCCTAAATATCGAGGCGGGGTTGCGGACGCTTACACAGCACGCAGGGCTGATTGGTTTACCGATAGCCCACTGACAGCCCAAGGTTACACAGACATGGCGACACGTGATGCTCCAGTCGCAAGGCTGATAAAACAAAGCGAGGCAGCAGAACGCGCAGGCAAGTGGGACTTGGCAAACGAACTTATGGTTCAGGCCGAAAGGTTGGAACAGAACATGCCGGACGCAAGCGGTCAGATGATTATCCCCTCAATGACGCCAAAGCCGCGACAATCGTTTGACGCAGACGGCATGGGGCCGAATGACATGGAAAACTCTATGCGCGACCAGTTAACGGCTGCGCAAAAGTCGGGAGATTCAGGCATGGAACTGCAAAACTTTTCAGACCATCCAGATTTTTCCGTTGATGACCCCTCTTTGCATCGTGGCATCTTCGACCCCTCCAATATCCGCAGCCAGTTCGCCCGCTTTGACCCGCGCCTTAGCCACCTGTCCAATCTAAGCGCGGCGAACGTATCACCTACCGCTGGACTTTTAGGCGCGGCTGTTGCACAAGAGCAACAGGCATTGCCGTTCCAGAAATTCTTGAGAGGTTTGTTTGAATGAGCATCGCAACATACGCAGAACTAAAAACGACAGTGGCGGACTTTCTCAACCGCCAAGACCTTGCGCTAACCGTGCCGACATTCATATCACTGGCCGAGGCGTCAATCGGGCGGGATCTGCGTCACTGGCGTATGGAAGAGCGCAGCGTGGCGGAGATCGACAGCCAGTACAGCGCGGTTCCGAGTGATTGGCTTGAAACGCTGCGATTCTCAACCACGGACGGCGCAACGGCCCCGATGGATCTTATCAGCCAAGCCGAGCTAATCGAGCGGCGCGCGTCAACCGATAACATTGGCGGGCGTCCTCGCTTCTACGCGCATTCAGCGGGCCAGTTTGAGTTCTTCCCCACGCCGGATGAAATTTATAACGCTGACCTGATCTACGTCGCGCGCATTGCTGCTCTATCTGACAGCAACACGGTCAATTGGCTACTGACAGAGGCACCAGACGTGTATCTCTACGGCGCGCTAGTTCATTCCGCGCCATATCTCAAAGAAGACCCGCGCGCACAAACATGGGCCGCGTTCTACAAGTCGGCAATCGACAGCCTGCAACGCACGTCGGATCGTGCAAAACATAGCGGCACCGGGCTGCGTTTGAAAATCAGAGGACTGAGCTAATATGTCGAAGATCAATGACACGACAGACTATCCGGTAACGGTTCCCGCCGCTGGCGATATGCTGATCGGCACTGATGTTTCAAACACATCTACGGATGCGGGCGGCGAGACTGCAAACTTCACCGTGGCGGGGCTGACAACGCACGTCGAAAGCAACATGGACGCGCTGCGGAACGTGGCGCTAGTCAACGCCCTTGCCACATACGCGCCAACGCGGGCCGAGGCGCTGTTGCTAAATGTGCCAGCGGCTCAGGTGGTTTTGTTTGTTCGCAGTGATGTGGGATTGCTGGACTATAAGGACGACCCCGCAGGCACGGCACTGGTAACAGCAGGCGGGCGAACGTGGTCGCCCGATGGCACGGCATATATCGACCACTGGGCAGACAACACCAGCCCCGGCACAACTGATATGACCACAGCGATACAGGCGGGGCTCACATATTGCTCAACAGTGGGCAAGGTGTTGCACGGGTTTTCAGAGGATTATCTCTGGTCGCAAAGGATCACAATGCCGTCGAATACCGGCCTAAAGCTGGCTAAATTCGGGCGCATCATTGTGTCGGCTGCGGGGTTCAACAACACCAATCCTGCGCTGGCGCGGACAGGAACGAACAGCCTTGTGCTGGACATGAGCGGCATGTCAGTCTCGCCCTTTACGCCGAAGATTAACCAGTCTCTTCAAGACGTCGAGTTCGTATACCAGAAAACAGAAGGCCGTGTTTTTGATGCCGTGCGGGCGAACAACTGCCGCAACCTCAAGATCAAGGGCGTGAAGTTCCGCGACTTCCCTTGCGGGATTCTGCTGCGCATGAACCGGTTGAGTGGTGACTGGTCGGTCGAGGATTGCGCCGCTTACGATTGCACGAACACCACTGCGATAGTGGGGGGAAACTCCAATTTGCAGATAACATTGCTATCCCTAGACGACAGCACAAGCACTGTTAGCACGCCCGGTGTGATCCAAAATATGCGAGGCTACAACCTTGGAAACAGCGGTGCCGGAGCGACACAAGCGAACGGGATGCAGTCAGATGTTGTAAATATTGCTAAAGGTTTGGGCCACACCATCCGAAACGTGCACGGTGAAAATGTGGGCGAGGTCGTGGATATATTCGCCTCGCGTTGCATGGGGGGCAACTTCACCGGCGTGAACTGCGAAGGCTCTACGCTCAAACTTGTTCACGGCGCACAGCACAACATATTTTTCGGTGTGTCTGGGATCGGGAACGAATATCAGGTTCTCAGCTTTTCCGAAGGAAACGGTGGAAACCCGACACAGGCAACCTCCTTTAATCAGGTGCATGGTGTCTATGGCGAAAACGTAGATCGTAATGGCACTCGGAGCGCCGTCTATGGCACCGCCGTCGTGCGCTTCGATGGCGGCGGTGCTGGCTTGGGATGCACAGATAACCTCGTAACCGGCCTTGTAGCTAAAACTGGCCCGTATGCCAAGTACGCTGTGTTGGCCGAGTCTGACACTGACAGAAACACTGTGGATTTTATTAGGGCGGATGCTGGATCGAATGGTACGTTTGCGAACCCACAAAAGTTAAACCTCATTCCATCGACTAAAACCCGCGTGAGCGCAAGGGTGGGATCGGCCCATTCCTTTCCTGTCTCAACGCTCACCAAAGTACAATTTAATTATGCAACTCTTGATCTTAGGGGCGAGTTTAACACGTCTCTAAATCGTTGGGTTTGCGAAGTGCCTAGTATTTACGAGTTTGGGGCCAGTGTAGAGTTTGCAAACGCCACGGGAGGGCCAGTAATAATCTACGTCAACGGCTCCGAAGTCGGACGAAATACATACTCTTATGAGACAGAAATGATGCAGGTTTCTAGGACGCTTCGAGTTGGTAAAGGTGACTATGTGGAGATTTTTGTGATTGCATCATCTGGCACACGTTCGATTGTTTCAACTTTGGGGCGGTCTGAATTTTCCGTAGTCGGCCCGCTGTGATGGGCGCTATTTTTTCAACATCTGGTTTCGGGGTATAGATGGCATCAATTTTACTCGATGAGAGTGGCGCGAGGCTTTTCGATGAATCTGGAACGCGGTTATTCGACGAGGTCGGCTTGTGGGTGGATCAGCCAGACACGTCCGAGACATGGGCCAAACAAAACGACACGTCAGAGACTTGGACAAAGCAACCGTAAAGGGTAGACTATGAAATATGGACCAATGAAGCCGGTTAAGCGCAAGCCGAAGCCCACCACGAAGAAAGGCAAGTAAATGGCGGATTCCACAACGCTGACGCAAAAACGGTTAAACGAAGTTTTGTTTTACCATCCAGATACAGGCGTATTCACTTGGAAGTTCGGTCGGCCAAAAGCTGCGGCTGGTGCTGTTGCGGGCGGCGTAAACTGGAAGGGCTATTGGCTGATATGCATTGACGGGAAAAAACACCGCGCACATCGCCTCGCTTGGCTGCATACATACGGCGCAATGCCTAAAAACACGATAGACCACATCAACCAAAACAAGATGGACAACCGCATTGAAAACCTGCGCGACGTTACAAACGCCCAAAACCATAAAAACATGGGAATGCAATCCAATAACGAAACTGGGTTCCGTGGAGTGAGTTATGCAAAGGAGCGCGCCAAATTTACTGCGCGAATAAAAGACGGGGACGTTTATCGTAATTTGGGGTATTTCAAATGCGCTGCGGCAGCCTCTATTGCTTACGAAAAGGCTAAAGCGATTCTTGGGTATCATCGAAATCACGGCATTTCAGGGGAAACATAAATGGCAAACTCATTTACAGCGACCTACAACCTAACCAAACCGGAAGTTGGAGCCTCAGAGGATACATGGGGGAGTGTTTTGAACGCCAACTTTGACAGCGTTGACGATCTGCTTGACGGTACAACGGGCATTACGCCCAACCTGCTGACAGGCTGGGAAGTCGCGGGCGTCGCTGTGACATCTACTGCGGCTGAGCTGAACCTCCTCGATGGCGTTACATCCACTACGGCAGAACTAAACATCCTTGATGGGGTCACGGCAACGGCTGCGGAGATTAACCACACTGACGGGGTAACATCTTCTATCCAAGCACAATTGAACTCCAAAGCGTCACTCGCAAGCCCCGCGCTGACAGGCGCGCCAACAGCGCCAACAGCAGCGACGGCCACGAACACAACACAACTAGCCTCAACAGCATTTGTTGGCGCGAAACTAACGGCAGCGGCTCTATCGCAAGAGGCCGTGATTGACGACACGTCCGAAGTATTCGGGACGGTTTGCGGACTGAGATTGTGGCAGGCAATCCGCGCAAACTTTAACGCCACAACACTGACGCCAATGTACGCCTGCCGAGCGTGGGTGAATTTTAATGGTAATACTGGCACCATTCGAGCGGGTGGCAACGTGTCCAGCGTTACCCGCAACGGTGTCGGGGATTATACTGTGAATTTTACAACTGCAATGCAGGATTCAAGTTACTCGGTTCAGGCGACGTTATCTGACAACGCGACAAGTTCTGCAGTAGTTTTAATTCACGATAGCGTCCCCCCCGTTGTGGGGTCTGTTAGACTAAGATCAAGAAACGCAGCTAATGGGGGGTCAATTGATCCCACGTTTTTGACCGTTTCAATCTTCAGATAGGAGCGACAGGATACACAATGCCATTACTGCCCCTTGATATCCCGCCGGGTGTTTACCGCAACGGCACCGAGTTTGACCAGTCAGGCCGCTGGCGTGACGCTAACCTAGTGCGCTGGCGCGACGGGTCACTGCGCCCTGTTGGCGGCTGGCGCACGCGGGTCGCTACGGCATATGACCAGCCCCCGCGCGGGATGCTTGCTTGGGAGGATCTGAGCGGGGATCGGCGCATTGCTGCGGGGACTTTTAACAAGCTGTTCTCCACGTCGGCATCCAACGTCACAACTGACATCACACCAGCGGGGTTCACGACTGGTCTTGTTCGGTCGGCGGCGTTTACGGGTTACGGTGGCGGGTTCTTTGGGTCCGGAGCATTCGGGACAGAGCGATCCGACACGGGTAACTTCTCCGAGGCTACAACGTGGGCGCTGGACAACTTCGGGGAAAACCTTGTGGCCTGCTCTAGCAAGGACGGAAAGCTGTACGAGTGGGCGCTTGATACAGGCACGCCCGCTGCGGCTATCAGTAACGCCCCTACGGGCAACCTATCCTTGTTGGTCACGGCAGAGCGGTTCCTGTTCGCATTGGGCGCTGGTGGCAATCCCCGCAAGGTGCAGTGGTGCGACCGCGAGGCCAATACTGTATGGACTGCCGCAGCAACAAACGAGGCGGGCGATATCGAATTGCAAACGCCTGGTCAAATCATGTGCGGCGTTCAGGTGCGCGGGCAGTCGCTAATCTTGACTGACCAAGACGCACATACGGCCACCTATCAGGGGCCACCCTTCGTCTATGGGTTTGAGCGCGTCGGGCAATCGTGCGGGATCACATCGCGCAAGGCTTTGGCGTCTGTTGATGCGGGCGCGTTCTGGATGGGGCAAAACGCCTTCTTCACGTTTGCGGGCGGCGCCGTGCAAGAGTTGCCGTGCGACGTTGCTGACTATGTGTTTGGCGATTTGAACCGATCACAGGCCAGCCTAATTCACGCGGTATCGCTGGCCCAACACGGGGAAGTCTGGTGGTTCTATCCATCCGGCGCGTCCATTGAATGTGATAGATATGTCGCAATTGATTACGCAGAGGGCCATTGGACTATTGGCACGATTGAGCGCACATCGGCTGTCCCTCGCGGCGTGTTCAAATATCCTCTTTGGGTGGACGCAAGCGGCAATGTGTACGAGCATGAAGTCGGGCTGCAACACGGTGATGACGCTGTGTTTGCGGAAAGCGGGCCAATCACAATCGGCACGGGCGAGAATGTGATGGCCGTCACAAGCCTGATCCCCGACGAGGAAACGCAGGGCGACGTAACTGCAACATTTAAGACACGCTTCCACCCTAACGGCGACGAGCAGTCATTCGGGCCTTACACGATGGGAACGCCAACGGACGTGCGGTTTACAGGTCGGCAGTTTCGCATGCGGGTTGAGGCCGAGCGGCTTGCAGATTGGCGGGTGGGCGTGATGCGTGTCGAAGCCTTCGCGGGAGGCCGTCGATGAACGGCTTGCCACCAGTCGGGCCTGACGTGCGTGTCTGGGCGCAAGACTTTCGCCGCACTATAGCCGCGCAGTGGTCGCGGCTAACGTACCGCAGGAACGGCGCAACGGCGGCAGAGGATGGGACAATCCTTTGGGACAACGAGCAGGGCTATCCCGTGGTGTCCAAGGCCGGAGCATATGCGCAGGTCGGTTTATTCGTGAGCGTACCCGCAAGCGCAACAGCATCGGGGCAGGCGGGCGAATTGGCACAGGATGCAGCATACATCTACGTTTGCACGGCAGCAGATACATGGAAGCGGGTGGCGATATCGACATGGTAAATCTTGAGGACTACCGCGAGCAGATCGACAGCGCCCTGGCGTATAGCGGCGGCACGCATGATTTTGATGATGTTGCGCGCGGCGTTATATCGGCTAAAATGCAACTGTGGCCAGCCCGCAACAGTTGTGCTATAACAGAAATCATATGCTACCCGAAAAAGAAGGTGCTTCATGTTTTTTTGGCGGCTGGTGACAAGCAAGAGTTGGTCGGCATGATTGAATCTGCGGAGGCGTGGGGCAAAACCCAAGGCTGCGAGAGCATCACGATGAGCGGTCGCCACGGCTGGCTGCGGGTTTTAGGCAAAGAGGGCTGGAAATCGGTCCTAACGGTTATGGAGAAAAGCATATGAGTGGCGGCGGTAAAGGCGGAAGCCAAACAAGCGAGGTGAAAATCCCGCAGTTCGTGGAAGATGCTTCCAAAGCAAACCTCGCGCGGGCAAATGATATTTCTCAGATCGGCTACACGCCATACTTCGGGCCAGACGTTGCGGCGTTCAACCCAATGCAGCAAGCGGCCTTTGGTAACACGGGGCAAGCGGCGGGCGCGTTTGGCCTTCAGGGGGGCGGCATGACCGGAATGGAGGGTATGCCACAAGCGCAGGACTTCAACGGCATGATGGGTTATTCGTCTGCGCCGATTTATCAGGGCGCGGTTGACCAGCTTCAACAGCAGCGACCCGGCCAGTTTAACGCAATGGCCGACCAGTTTATCAATCCGCAAACGGGCGCGGCACCAAACGCACAGTATGACAACCTGCCGGAATCTTCACGATCTTCAGGAATGGGCGGGGGCAAGTAAATGGCAGGCGGAGCAAACCCACAACAGACGCAAGCACCACAGCAAAGCGGTGTCTACGGCCAATCGGCTGGCGCGTACAATGCAGCCCTTGGCGGCACAGCAGCAGCGGCAGCGGGGCCAAACATCGGCGCGTTCATGAACCCGTACACCTCACAGGTCACGGACAACACGCTAAACAGCCTTGAGCGGCAACGCCAGATGGCAACTAACACCATGGGCGCACAGGCAACGCAGGCGGGCGCGTTCGGTGGGTCACGTCACGGCGTTGCGGACTCACTGACAAACGAGGCCTTTGCACGGCAGGGTGCGGACACGTTTGGCCAGCTTCAGCAGCAGGGCTTCAACACCGCACTAGGCGGCGCGCAAAATCAGCAGAACATCGGCTTACAGGCGGCGGGCCAGATGGGCAATCTGTCAAACATGGGCTTTGGCTTTGGCCAGCAGATCGGGCAACAGCAGGCACAACAGGGCCAGCAGCAGCAGGCGCTCATGCAGGGCTTGATTGACGCAGGGAAGCAGCAGTACGCGGGCTTTGCAGGCGCACCAGAGCAAGCTTTGAATCTGCCCTTGCAGGCGCTTGGCGGCGCGCAATTTGGCAAGTCTGAAACGCAGACAAAAAAGCCGGGCTTGTTTGACTATTTGTCGTTAGGCGCAACTGCGTTTGCTTCCGACCCGCGCCTGAAGGAAAACATCCAGCACGTTGGCGACATCGACGGCGTCCGGTTTTATAACTGGGACTGGAACGAAGAAGGCAAGCGCGTTGCGGATGTCTCGCAAGCCACGTTTGGCGTCATGGCGGACGAACTGCAAAAGACGCACCCCCAACTGGTCACAACCGGCGCGGACGGGTATTTGCGCGTAAACTATGCAGGGCTAAAGGGCGAACTTCTGGGCAAGGTGCAGTAATGGCTGATTGGCTGCGATACTCAAATCAGGGAGCTACGCGAAACAAGCCCTTATCCGGCAACCTTGTCAACGCGCTATCGTTTCTGCCGGACCTTGGCGTAACAATGAACGTCATAAGCGGGGGGCAGGATGCAACCGGACCTAATCGAACGGGGTCAACACGCCACGACCACGGCAATTCGGTTGATGCTGACTTCTACGTAGGCGACAGAAAGCTAGACCCCGCAAACATGCAGGATCGGGGTCTATTGAGCCAAATCGTTTCTCAGGGCCGTGCAAATGGCCTTACGGGTTTCGGTGAGGGCGCGGATTACATGGGCGCGGGCCGGATGCACCTTGGTTACGGATCTGAAAGCGTCTGGGGCGCGGGTGGCAAGGGGGCGAATGCGCCGGACTGGTTGCGGGCCGCGTACAACGGCACTTCACAGGGTGCCGCGCCAGCACAGGCGCAACCCGTATCTTATAGCACAAGAGGAGCGCCGGAAATGGCACAGCAGCAAGCGCCGCAAGGTATTCTAGGCGCACTTGGATTGCAAAAGCGCGACGAAGCGGCGGGCGGTCAAACTGCCATGCCGTTCGGGCAGCGCGATAACTTCAAAGACCTGATGGGCAACCTCGCAATGGGGTTTAATTCCATGCGCCTTAATCCCGATGAGGGACTAAGCCAGCGGGTACAATCTCAACAGCAAGGGCGGCGCGATCAAAAGCGTAAAAATGATACGATTGAGTTTTTGCGGATGCAGCCCAACGGCGACGAGCTTGTTGCTATAATGGAGGCAGCGGGGCCAGCGGCGGCGATCCAAGCGTATCAGCAATCTATGCAGGCACCTAATCCTATGGATGCTGTGCAGCTTGAAACCGCGCAGTTTAAGCTTGACCAGTTGCGCAACCCGCCTGCTCCTTCGGCGGCCTCTGCAATCGGCAAACTGCAATCTGATTTGGCATCGGGGCTTATCGACCAAGGCCAGTACAACATTGCTTTAGCAAACTTGACGCCAAAGGGTATGCGCATTGTCGCGGATGGTCAGGGCGGGTTCACAATTGATACAAACGCAAGCGGCGAAGGCACTGGAAAAACTCCTAACGAACGGCAGTCAAGCCTTGCCCTGTTTGGCAACCTTATGGAAGAAACCATGCCTGCAATCTCAATCCTAGAGCAAAGCAGCACTTTTGACCCCGCCGGTCTAGGTGAGGGTGCAGCTTCGCGCGCAGGATGGCTTGGAAACTACCTTCGCTCACCAGAGGGCCAGAGATACGAGGCGCTGCAACGCCAATGGGCCGAGGGCGTTCTGCGCATCCAGACAGGCGCAGCAGCCACGCAAGACGAAATTGACAGAGTTATGTCAACT
>Ga0136586_1000169_pt1 | contig 17021 bp, 18 predicted proteins | sample AntRauMFilla1562_FD_104926 | JGI IMG/M metagenome (GOLD analysis project Ga0136586, IMG submission 104926) | Saline lake microbial communities from Rauer Islands, Antarctica - Metagenome Filla 1 #562 | ecosystem: Environmental > Aquatic > Non-marine Saline and Alkaline > Saline | place... | reverse complement strand
CGTTTTATGAGCATACCATAACCTTGTATCCATCTCTTTGCATTTTTCTAAAAGAGCTAAATTGTGATACCATGTTATTTGTGCAAGCGCCCCTTGCACAATTTGAAGGTCGGGCCATTCTTGAGCAAATCTTCGCATATATTTGAGGTTTCGGGGAGAAAAACCGCTCATATCTGGAAAGGACGCTTTGAGGTCTTCGGATAGCCGATCAATGATTTTAGCACCCCAGCCTTGTTGTTCTTGCCGTTCCAGAATGGTTTGACCAATATCCCAATAGAGCAGAACCATAGCGGCATTGGCGGAGAGGGTAATTCTTAGTCGCTCATTAGTTATTCGATCTTTTAGATTTGCTAATGTGCTTGCATAATCGATCGGTATTACAACCTTTTTACCGCCTACAGGAAAGGAACCTTGCGATTTTTGTCGACCTCGGGAATTTCGTTCTTGTTCAGTCATCACGTACTGTTGTTAATTATTAATGGAAAGTTTTTATGTATTTGAGTCGTTAATTTCCGCCCAGCTTACTGCATAGTGGAGGGTTTGAATTTTGTGTAAATATTGCGTTCTTTGAGGGTTTTCCTATTCATTTCAAATGGTTATAAGTTACTTATGGATATATCTTGATTGAGTAAATGTGATTTTAACCTATAAAATTACAGTTAAAACCTCTCAAACTCACCTTTATCCATCTCAGAAAAATACTGAGATTTGCATTTTTTACAGGCCCATGTTGGGCTTGGTACCGCAATACAGCAGCCACCAACAATTAGACTGCCTTCTTCAACGTCTCTAAAAAACTCATCTGAAGTTACAGGCATACCATAAAGAATAGTACCCATAGGCGAGAACCCACATTTAGGGCACTTTTCAGGTTTTTCAGGCAAGAATTTGGGCTTTTTCATGGAGCTAAATAATGTTGAGGTTAAAAATTAGCTTCGATAAATACTCGTAATTAAAAGCTACCTTCCTTGGAAGGAATGAAGACTTATACCGTTTATCACAAAATGATCAGCTAATATATCAGTGTGATTATGTAGGTTTTATGGTTAAGATTGATGTTAAAGTCATGAGTCTTCTGTTAATTTGAATATATATACGTAGGGTGACGAATATCGTCACCTAGTTGACTAAATTGTATTTTAGTACCACATCAAAAAAGAAATAAAATGCCTAGTCCGAATAACTAAGTATAATATTTAATGACACCTAAACTTTTATATACTGCAACCTCAATATTATTCATGGGTTTAAGTTTGAGCACAATATCTGCTCAGGTCGTAATAGACTCGGTTTACAAATGTCCAACGGAATATCAAGAGTATCTGAGGCCGTATTTAAATAACTACATAACTAATAAGAGTCATTGGATTGTTAATGAACATCTTGATTCATTCACACGTGAGCAGATGATGTTGTTGGTACCAGAGGAGGTTACTGATTTAAATAAACATGCAGTTTGTGATGAGACAAGTTTGAAAAATGAAAAGTATAAGTCTGCATATTATCAAAGTGAACATTTTATTTTCGTGTATTTGTCTATTGGATCAATTGAAGAGTTAGACGATGGCACAGTTTTAATCGATCTTGTTGGTGATACATTTAAGATTTACTCTAAGAAAGATAAAAAATATGTCTTCGCTTATATCAATTAGGGGTTTAGGACATCGAATAACACTTTTAACTAAATCACAGGCTGCTAAGTATAGTTAAACTCCTTCCATTTTAATATTTTGTAGGATGTACGCACCAATACAAATAGCATCCTATATTCTAGCTAATTTTGACGCTAAAGAGTTTAGTATTACTCCAATGAAGCTTCAAAAGCTAGTTTATTATGTGTACGCATGGTCTTTAGTTGCTGATGTTAAACTAATGAATGATGGTGTATTTGAAGCTTGGGAATATGGTCCTGTTAGCAGTGAGTTATATCATCAGTTTAAAGTTTATGGTAAAAATGTCATTGATGGTAAAGAGCCACTAGATGAAGTGGCAGTAGATGCTAACCATGTTCCATTAATAGATTTTATTGTTAAAAGTTATTTGCCTTTTAGTGCAATAACCTTGTCAAAAACAACACATGTAGAGAATCCTTGGGTTAAGACAGCAGTTAATGAACCAATATCAGATGAACTAATCAAAGAGTACTATGTTAAACAAGATTATGCACTAAACTTTGCTGAAGGCTTAGATAAACTTCCTTCTTTGATAGCTGATAAGCCATACTATGCGCCAAAAACGACAGCTTTTCACTCTTTTATTTTTGATGTTTCCAAAGAAGAGACTGAGTTACACAAAAACTTATATCCTTCATTTAACTATTACTTACAAGTGAACCTAAAGCAGAAGGAGTTGGTAAATAGTTTCTTCCAAAAGGCAACTGCTGTAAGTTAATGATTGATTATCCTCCGAGTTCACGTGAAATCGAAGAGTTAAAGTCTCTTATGACTGATTTTCCCATGAATGACGAGGAGTTAAGTTTTAACCCTGCTTTGGCATGGAGGGAAATTCAAAACATCTATTTCATTATAGAAGATTTTGGTTCAGATGAGTTGTTGGGTTTGAATCATTTGTTTAGTAAGCTAGATGTCATAGAAGAGAATGATGTAATTGTTGTAGCTAAACTATTACACAAATGTATGTTTAGTAGAGTTCTCTCTTGTGCTGGTGAGTTCAGAAATAATAGCGACCCAAATAGGGAAAGAATATATTTTGGGAAAAATAAAAAGTACACAGGTTCTAGTCCTCAAAACATAGAATTAGAACTAAAAAAAGTATCATCTTATTTAGTTAAGACGATAAAAAATCCAGACGAAGCTATAAAAGCTGCTATCTATTTTTATCAACATTTTGTTTGGATTCATCCATTTTATGATGGAAATGGAAGGGTGGCTAGGTTACTGGTAAATGCCTTTCTTAATGAATATCAGCTTTTCATAGATTGGAACGCGATAAATAAAAGTCAGGCTAAAAATTTTAAAGAAATTAAATAGCGTTCATCACCAAATGGATAGTAAGTTCAGGTATGAAGAGTATGCTAAATACCTAGTTAAGTACATCAAAAAATTTATAAAACCTTTTAATTTTTACGAATGACAGTAAATTTTTTAGGGTCATTCCCCATCTAACTCTTCAACACTTCCATTAACCGGTAATTCAAATAGAGCTTTTCTTTGCCCACTTGTTCGCTGAGATATTTCAACAGTTAAAATCATAACTACCCATTAACAACAACATAAAAAACCTACCACAGGGGCATTTATTACACTCGAAAATCGAACGAGGGTAATTTTATGCTAAATTTACCCTCGTTTAGTGTAGTAGGACAAATGAACTTTGTACACTCGAAAACTATCAATCTGCAAGTTAGTATCACTATTACAGCTTAGCCCTAATTGGCTATATCTCTGCTCTAGTAAATCTTTGTATGCAGTTTTCAAATTTCCTGAAAGGAATGAGTGATCTATCAAATCGTAGGTTTTGGGTTTATTATTACCATGCCCGAACATCAGAAGAACCGAGTTCAACTTATCCAAAGAGAGGTTGGTTTTGCCTGTTTCCTGCGTTCTTGTCTATATACTCTTGTTTGATTTAATTTTTTTTGAATTCAATGCGTTAATTGTAACAAATGAGTTTTAGCGCTGCATCTTTTGCTTCAAATGGGGCATAAATTATAACGATTCATTTTATAGTTCAATTCGAATAGATTTTCTTTCAATTAAAGAGATGTATTCATCTTTCATTTTATCTGGTAAAAAACTTTCATTTATAAATTGAGCCCACTTAGGGATCAATTTCTTGTATTTATTAAAAATGTTTTCGATTACCTTTTGATCTATGCCAGCTCCACTCATGGCAGTTTCAAAATCTTTCCGCTTAATTTTTTTCTTTTTGCCATTCAAGTTTAGTGCAAGGTCTTCATCGTCTCCCTCTACGACTAACTCTGAGGCAACTAAGTCATATGCAGGACACAAATCATAGTTCAGGTTTCTTTTTAGCAATGAGAAGTTTTTCAAATGCATGTCATTATTACCTGTAAGGAAGCAAAATAGAACCAATTCGTAATAGTTTGTTACGTCTAAACCTGGGTTAGCGGTATATTTCTTAATTGCTTTTGAAATTTGTTCATGCGATCCCTTGTATTTATGCTCAGTGAGTCTTTCTGTTAATTGACACATATCTTCCATGTGTAATTTTTTGCCCTTAATGCGATCAACTCGTTTGGTAATATAGGCTAGTTGTCCTGATTTGAGTTTTATTAATGAGTGTTCGACCGTTTTAATCTTACTCATTTCAGCTAAATGCATGGTTAAGTCTTCAATTTCTGGCAGGTTTGGATATAGCTCAGTTTGGGGTTTCAATATATGTTCTCCCTTTGATCCAATAATGGTAAAACGTTCAGGGGTATCAATTTCATTACTCAATCCAAGTGAGAGTTTTGGTTGTACGCCTGTTACCGTTTTTTGACTTTTAATAACTCGTTCTGCAAGCTGTTGTATTTGGTCTTCTGTAAAGTCCAATAGTGGAGGTGTAGACTTACCGTAAAACTTTATACTACATTTTGGATGATAACCTTGCTTTCCTGCAGAAGTAGTTAAATCTGTAGAATTTATTGTTTTGTAGCAGTATAAACACTTGTTTTCCATAGAGTTAAATTTCTTTTATTGATACTGCGCCAATGCAATCATTACAGGTTTTTAGTAGTATCTCCATCCTATCTCGTGGGTTTAGTTTCCAATTTTTTTGGGCTATATCTAATAACCAACCTTCAGGTATTAATCCATCAAAAAAAGGAAACATTACCTTACTTTCATATTCTTTATCGGAGAGTGGAAGCGTCAAGCTTATTGGTTCAGCATCATCTGCTTTTAGGTATGATCGGTCGTATTTAAAATGGAATCCGTTTTCGTCCTCCATTAGTATCCCAGTTAACTTATCATACATATATACTTCAGCTTTCTTCATTTCTTTCTGATTGTATTGGACCAAGTTCATGGCCAAATAATGTTAAAATCTGATTTACTTTATCCATTCGCAGACTTTGTTTTCCTTGCTCTAGATCTCGAACAAATCTCAATCCTACACCAGCTTTGAAAGACAAATCTTCTTGAGTCAGTCCAAGTGATTTCCTTCTTTTTTTAACGAATTGGCTTAATTTATTCATGTAGTTATACCTTTTAGGGTATAAAAGTACGAATTATAATTCAAATATACCTTTTCGGGTATAAAATATTTCTAGTATTCTCATTTATACCCATTCGGGTATATTTAGTCTGTATTTACACGTAATATACCTGATAGGGTATAATTTATTATGGAATGCTGAATTGTACATTTCTTCGATATTCTAGGCGGGTTTAGTTGGTACTCAGGTCAGTAATGTAAAAGGCAGTATTACATTTTCACAGTTTATTATTTATGACCTAGCAAAGGCCAAAAGTAAGGTGAAATCTCCAATATCCGCTGCTCTTACAGCATTTAAGTAAGCAGCTCGTGTAGTACCCTGACGAACTAAATCATTGGAACCCCAACTAAATAGCGGCTTTTTATAAACCTTACTTATAATTATATCTGCCATTAACCTACTATGCCTACCATTGCCATTTACAAAGCAATGAATACTTACAATTTGATGTTTAAATAGGATAGCTATCTCATCGGGAGTGAACGTTTCATTTTGCATCCAAAATAACGTGTCATCACAAAGGTTTTTCAAGGCTGTTGGAATTTGCCATTTATCTATACCTAAATTTTTATCCGTTTTTCTGAACTTTCCTGCCCAAGCCTAGACATCGCCATACATTCGATTGTGTAGATTTTGAATAAATTTTTCGGTTAAAATTACTTCTCTTTTAAAAGATTTACTTAAAATCCATTGTATAGCGTCTTCAATATTGTTTTGTTCAAATTCATCTAACTCTTCTCTTGTTGCAATAGTAGGAATCAAAAGACCTTCTTTTTCATCATCATCTAATGGAGTTTGTCCGTTGATATAGGCTAAATCTAATCCCATAATGCTTTCGGAAGTTCTCTTTTAATAATGATTCTCCGTTCTTCAATTGCTTTATTAAGTCGTTGCTGGGTGTTTTCCTGATCTTCTAGTTTCATGTTGTTAGAAGTTCGGGTAACAATAGTTTCAGCTAAAGAACGTGCTTTTTTGTCGATGTAGCTATTTAATGAACCATCTCTGGGCACAAATCCATAAACAAGGTCCATTTCTAAAGTATTTGCAGCTTCTCTTAGAGATCTGAGCGTAATAGCACCTTCTTTCTCTCTCATTTCAATTTCTTGAACACTTTGTTTAGTGATGTTCATTTTATTGGCAAGTTGCTGCAACGTCATTCCGAGTGCCGATCTGATTGCTCTTATCCATCCAGTAGGTGGATTTGGTAGTTCACCTGCATGGGAAAAACGCTTAATCCTTGATTCAAGTTGATCTATTTGAATGGTCTTTTTATTCATAATGTCAGCTATAACTTTAATTACTGTGCCTTAATGTAAGGTTATAGCTTGATATAAAAAATATATTTGTAAGGATATAGACTGTTTAATAGAGTTACTATGTAAGCTTATAACCTGAGTATAAATCTTCGAAGTGTTGTTTATTACTAATAAAAGGGCTACTGCATGTTTTGCATTAAATAGGGTGGGTTGGATAGCAGATGAGATAACAGTTCGGCTATGCTTACTTTGCGAGATTATAGATTACTTCACTATACACCTACTGATATATCTATTAATTTTAATTCACTTTAATTTAAGCACCTTCGGCCTTATCACGAAAAACGGTTTAAAGTACTGGCTTTTTAAAATTTCCATTAATCACCTATTTCTTAGCATCAAATAATTGATATAAAAACTTCTCGTATGCTTCCTTATTTGTTCTTCGGCCGTAAACGGCTTTGGTTTTTAATGCAACGACCAAATCCATAGAAGGAATTATTGTAATGTATTGTCCTGCATTTCCAGTTGCGGTATATGCTCCTTTAAATTCGGGTGATAAGTTCGGGCTGTCCCATATTCTCCACATTAATCCTTGACCCCATTTCCACCAAGACCAGTCTTTTAAACGAGGGTCAACTTTATACATATCTGCATAACTTGTTGTAATGGTAGTTAAGCTTTCTACCCAAGAAGCTAGGATAACTTGTTCATCTTTCCATTTTCCCTTTCTCAACATTAAATATCCTATTCGAGCCATATCTCTTGTTGACAAGTCAAAATGATAGGCTTTATATCTTGATTTTGTAGTATCTCCAGATTTCTTTTGTTTGGTTCTGTCCCATTGCTGGAAGCTAATCTTATTTGCTATATCCTCTTGAAAAGCATCGTAGATATTTCTTCCTGTTTCTTGCTCAAATATGTAACCTGCTACATTAAAATCCCAATTGTTATAAATAAAATAGGTTCCTGGTGTTTTACTTCCTCTTTCAGGGAATAACCATTCGTTACCTCCTGGATTACTTGCTGCATGAAACACGCCTGATTTTGATTGTAGGATATCCAATATGGTGGCTTGTTTCTCGATATCCAATAACTCTCCAACATCGTCTATTTTCAGTTCTTCTAGCGTTTTGTCTAGATCAATTTTACCATTTTCAACATAGTTTCCATATAGCATTGATAACAAACTTTTTCTTACTGAAGCGATATAGCTAATTTCATGCGTGTCGCCATAATCGTAAATTATTTTGCCACTTTGAATAACAATAATTCCAGTAGCATTTGTACTGTCTATGGCATAACGATACAGTTGATTTATTTTATCCTGACTCCATCCAAAATCAGATACACTTTCCATCATCTCCCATTCCTTTTCGGGATACCCAACATATTCATTTACTGGTATATCTCTTACATACCTTACACTAAATCCACAGCCTTTATTCCCGTATTCTCTACCTACCTTCTGGTTATTCTTACCAATTAACCTTTCATAAGCTCGTTCATTGTCATAGCTATCCGATAACCAAAAATTAGCATGTTCATTTTGAAATCTGAAATCTCCGTAATCTGTTCTCCAGCCAGAAAATTTTACATTAAAACCTACGTCTTTATCTTCTTTGAATTTTGCTGCATTACCTCTCCAACCGTGGTTTAGCGCTATTTCTCTTTGTGTTCCCAATGCTGTTTCAAGTTGTATCCAATCAGCATCCGTAGGAAGTCGCCATCCTTTTGGTGCTAATTCTTTAGCTTTTTGCCAAGAATATAGTGCCCCGAACGCTTTAAACGATGTAGATTTTTTGGCTTCATCAACTGAATTACCTTTATATCCATATACTGAAATATCCATAGTATCAACTTCGGGTAAATAAGCAAAGTTTTCTGCAAACCAAACTTGAGTACCTATCTCTACTGTTTTGTATGACTTACCGTCTCTTTCATCTATGAAAACTTGAGTTTGTGCTTTTGCTGTATGCTGAAATGAGATAATACAGACCAAAACGAATAATATTTTTTTGCTTTTCATTTTATGATTGATTGATTCTGGTTAGATCTATTTACTACAAGCCCCCGTACTACAACTGGCACTCTTTTTTGTTACACCTTTTTCAGTTGGAAGACATCCCACTTTCATCACGTTCACAGATCAGCTACAATACCACCTTAGCGATTCTCAAAATATGCAAGCCTTTGAAACTCCTTTAAACCTATCTAACTCTAGTGAAAAATTACTGCGCTTATATTCATAATTTCACCAACAATTAAACTATAAATAGCACTTAGGATAACCTCATTTTTTCACTATATATGTATCTCGAAAATGAGGGTCAAATAAAAGTATTTTTCGTCCCAAATACGTCCCAATATTTGCTATAATAGGCCTCTATTTGATTTAATTAGATATTTTTGTCTTTCCGAATCACTCCTATGATTAATAAGCGGGGTTCCGGAAGGAGCTCCGCTTTTCTTTTTGTTGTTAATAGTGAAATTACGTAACCAAATACTGCTTTCTGCATTTTACGCCAAGTGAGAAGTATTCAAACAATTTAATCAAAACATAAAGAACCTATCTTTGGAGTCTTACTTAATTGAGAGTATCATAGGTGTATCCAAATAATTTAAGATCTTCCGATTTGAAAGCCTTCATCTTACTTCTAGTATCTGTCTTTTTCACTGCGCTTAGTATGCATGCGCAAGAACAAGCCCACACTCATTCTCATGATAGTGCTGGTCATTATCACAACCAATATGAAGGTTTACATCATTGGGAAATTCCGAGCAAAGACCCAGATCGGATAATTTTAACCTTCAAGGGCGACCCCGCAACCACAAGAGCCGTAACCTGGCGCACCGATACCACTATAAGTCAAGCTGTAGCCCAGATTGCTGAAGCTACCGTAAACTCTTCTTTTCAAAAAACCGCAATTGATTTTAAGGCTACCTCAGAAGTTTTTGATTTAGGAGTCTATAAAAGAAATAAGAGCTTTAATGTACATTACCATTCGGTGGTTTTTGATAGCTTAAAACCAAATACTATCTATGTCTATAGAGTTGGTGATGGGCAGGAACATTGGTCGGAGTGGATTCAATTTAAAACAGCTAAAGCGGAGTATGCACCCACACAATTTGTGTATTTCGGGGATGCGCAAAATGATGTACTAGAACATTGGTCACGAGTTATTCGCAAGGCCTATCAAACGGCACCAGAAGCTTCTTTTGTGATTCATGCAGGAGATTTAATTAATTATGCGCATCGCGATTATGAGTGGGCTCAATGGTTCAAGGCTGGTGGATTTATCCATAGCCAATGGACTGCTATTCCGGTGGTGGGAAATCATGAGTTTTCAGCGGTTGAGAAATCAGAGCCAAGACAATTATCTATTCAATGGAAACCACAATTTACCCTTCCTGAAGAAGAATTATTAGATCCTTCATTGCATGAAACGGTCTATTCAGTGAATTATCAAGATGTGCAGGTTATTGTGTTAAACTCTAATGATAAACTAGAAGAACAAACCGCATATTTAGAAAACGAACTCAAGAATAGCACCGCAAAATGGAAAATCATTACATGTCATCATTCCGTTTTTTCTCCTGCTAAGGGAAGAAATTTTCAATTTGCGAGAGATAATTGGAAACCATTATTGGATAAATACGGTGTAGATTTAGTGCTAAACGGCCATGATCATACCTATGCACGCGGACATGTCCCAGTTCGTACAAGTGACAAAATGGACACCAAAGACCATTTAAGTACGGTTTATGTAACATCTGTAAGTGGACCTAAGCAATATCGGGTGGATGATGAGCAAATGAAAGCTTATGAAGCCGATGGTTACTTGAGAGATAAAGTAGGTGAGTACACACAGTTCTATCAGGTTATTACAGTAGAGGGAAATACGCTTACTTATGTTGCTTACACCGTACTTGGCGAAGAATATGATAGAGCCGTGATTAAGAAAGATTTTGAAAGTGGGAAGAAGGAGTTGGTTGGGCAGTGATATTCAGGTTTTTCATCTTGATACATTCGCCCCTTCGATATATTTATTCGCTACGCTCTTTCGAGGTATTACTCACTTCGTTCGTAGTTGGAGTATCTACATTATTTGGTAGAGAAAATAAATCCTCCAAAACAGTATCTTTACTTAATTATGAGCAAATACGCAGAAGAATTTAGATTAATGCTAGTTCGGTTAGCCGAATCAGGTCATCCAACTGCAGAACTAGCGCAAGAATATAAGGTAGACCGTAGTAGTATTAATAAATGGCGTCAAGCATATACTAGTTCTACTAAAAACCCTTAGTAGTAACACCATAAGCCCTGAACAGCAGCAAATACGGGAACTAGGTAAGCAGTTTAAGCTGGGATTTAACAGCGTAGAACACCGTAATGTCTGCTTGGGCAACTGCACGCAAAAGCCGTAGCATCTAACCAGGCTTCATGCTGCACTCAGATCGGGGTATTCAGTACACCTGTGATGCCTTTGTCAATATGTTAGCTAACAATACCTACGTTACACAATCTATGAGTCGAAAAGGTAATTGTTGGGACAATGCCGTGGCGGAAAGCTTCTTTAAGCTCATCAAATACGAAGGACTAAATCACCATAAATTCAACACCTTTGAGCAGCTTTACGCCTGCATTCAGCAATATATGAAGTGGTACAATACCCAACGAATTCACTCCAGCCTAGCTTATAAAACGCCATTAGAAACCGAACTTGAGATCAGAAAAAAATCCAGCAAAATTGCGGCTTAAAAATTTCACCAAATTTAGTTGCTATTCCAGATTCGTTTCTAATTGGTTTAATAGTCATGTCATATTCAGCCTGTGTCCCGATAAAACGCATCCACGAAAGTTTATACGCAAAATTAAATTTTACAATCAGTCTGTACTCGTTGCCTTTGATATTAAAAATAATCCGATTATCATTTAAAATAGTTGCATTTGGATAGTAAAATAAGTTGCCAAAGTGATAGCTTTTATTTTTCCCACCAATTACGCTTATTTTTACCAAAGCCGTCTTGCTGAACAGTGAGTGTTAGGATTCACTGCGGCGAACAGGATCTATTTTTTATTTGGGAGTATTGTTTGCAATAACTGTAATTCATCAGTTCCCTCTGCGTACATTTGCGCAATCTGCGAGAGTTTTTTCTCTGAGATCTCTGCGGAGATTAGAGATTTTAGTTAGGCGTAATATTCTTCATCTTAACATATAGACCCTGAATCTGATGGTTCGCAAGCTCACCAACCGTTCAGGGTAACGAATGGCCTACGCTCTCGTAATTGAATAACTGGATCTCCTCAAATTATGAATTATGATAAAGTTCCGTAACATTCCCTATTTAAGAAGCGTCATTTTTTTTGTGAAAACAGCCTCATTTGTTTGTAGTCGATACAGATAGATGCCACTCGGTAGGTTTGCTGCGTTAAACGTAAATTGGTGTCTTCCCGCAGAAAATTGATCATTTGCTAATGTGTGTATTTTTTGCCCCATTAAGTCATAGACTGTTAATTGCATAGCGCGAGCTTTATCTAGCTCAACTATTATGCTCGTTGTTGGATTAAATGGATTAGGGTAGTTGGTAATTTGAATAGCAGAAGGGAACTCGCTGTTATCTTCAATTTCATCAATGGATGTTACACGGGTTTTGATGAATTTTGCTACAAATACGCTGTATGGCCCGATGACAATATCATTTAAGTCTACGGTGTTGCTAATGGGAAGCAAACTATTTTGCATAGCACGATCTTCACTGTATAAATAGGCAGCTTCGTATTCATATTGGTTTGAGACATCCATGATTGCTCGTCTATGCGTATCTGCTGTTTTATTAATCAGCACAATGGATAGCGTGTCTGCGGCTTCATTTTGTATGGCAAAGGGTTGAACTTGATAGCCATCAACATTTTGAGTGGAGTGATGGGGCAGATTAGGAATAGGACTTTCCGATGTGCTTATTGATACAAGTTGAGCACCTTTTTTTAGTCCAATTACTTTATTCAAAAAGAGATAATTGTAATAAGTAGGCAGCTCTTCAAATGCTGGAAACCATCGAAGAATCCCAAAACCGCCTAAAGTTTCCCACCTAAAGGCTAAGTCGAAGCCGCCCTTGACTGCATGTAAATAGGCTAGTGTTTGGGTAATTCCGCCAATATGCGAGGTATTTCGTGGGTCGGTCCAATTTTCACCGTTAAGAGTCCACAAAGCTGAGAAATTAAAGGCGTCTAGCATTAGCAGCGGGTTGTCTTTGTCCTGAATACGATTTTTGATCTCTAACGGAGCTTCTTCATACCATATTGTTTTGTTGAGAACTGTCTCAGTAGCTTCCTCTGCGTTCCAGCTCAAAAAGATGTTCGAAGAGATGAAATCTAATAACTCAGCTCCTTTTGGATTATTTAATAAGTAGTTAGCCGCCCAATGGCCATTTTCCCAACCTGAAAAACCTGTAGGTCCACCAATTATGGCATCATTATCTATTGCTCGAATGCGCTCAGCCGTTTCAATGTATAAATCTGCAGACGTTTGAAAAGACATATAATAATCTCTATCTGATCTCAGGTAATTGATTTCATCAAAGAGAATCCACCATTGTACTTGATCAGCATATCTAGAGACTAATGAGTCTACGGCTTTGTGCCACCTTGGCCAATTGGATTTGTCATTCCACCAAGGATTAGAGGGAGTGCCAATATCCCAGTCTTCTGCCTGAAAAATTGCAGGAATAGGTTCATAGCCTGCTGCTTTTAATTCAGATATGGTTTGATCCAGTAAGCCCCAGTTCCATTCATTTTCTGTAGGATTGAATTGTTCAGGATCAGCAAAAAAACGAACATAAGTTAGTTCCAATTTTTTGAGCTTAACTAAAGCGTTTGAATCGTTGTAGGTATTGCGCTGGTGTTGAATGCCAAAAAAAGGGGTTTCCACTTTAGCCATACGATCATTTAGGTCAACTTCTATGCTCTCAATAGACTGAGCGTATGCGTTGGGATTCCCAAAAAAAAGTACGATAAAAAGGGTAAACAGCGATAATTTCATAAGAATACAATAGTGGATATAAGAGTGTATATCAAGTTTGAAAATAAAGTCATTCTGCGTTAATCTGCGAAATCAGCGGGCAATAACTTTTAATAAAGATGTTATTTAGGGAGTCTTAGCTTTTTTCGTCTTCGCGTTAAATTATCCCCATTTTAAAACTCTATGTCGATTATTTTTAGATTTAGTCATTATCTTAACCAACCATTATTAAACGCCATAAGAATATTTGCCAAAATCATGATAAGAAAACTCGTTGTTGCCCTATTACTGTTGCTCGTCCTTAGTGGGCATGACATGTATTTTAAGTTAGATACGTACTTTTTAGCGCCTAATACCGATGCAACCATTTTGTTGTTTAATGGAACCTTTGAAAAAAGTGATAATGTCATTAGCCGAGATCGAATGATTGATGTGAGTTTGGTGGGAAATGGCAACCGAATTGCTGCTGATTCGGCACAATGGACGGAACAAGGTGAGACCACGCTACTAAATTTCAAAACAGCAGAAACAGGAACTTGGGTGGCTGGCGTATCTACCGCACCAAGAATTATTGAAATGTCTGCTGAAGATTTCAACAATTATCTACAACATGACGGCGTTCTAGATATGCTTGAATGGCGAAAGCAGAATAATGCTATGGATCAAAATGCAGTGGAGAAGTATGCTAAGCATGTTAAGACCATTTTCCAGGTAGGTGATAAATTAAGCGATGATTGGCAAACGGTGCTTGGCTATCCCATTGAATTTGTGCCATTGAGCAATCCCTATGATTTGCACGCAGGTCACGATATGCAAGTTCAGTTATTGTTGAAAGGAAAACCATTAGCAAATCAACTGGTTTACATTGGCTCGGAAGCAAAAGAGCACAATCATGATGAAAGTAGTGAGCACAGCCACAGTTCAGAGACTTCGCATTCTCATGAAGACGAATATGAACACGACCATGACTCAGAAGCTGAGCATGCTCACGAGCACGAAAGTGAAGAAGTAGCAGATCACCATCATGATCTAGACCATTTAAGAACGGATGACGAAGGTAAAATCACCTTTGAGATTACCAAACAAGGTATTTGGTATTTACGAGCTATTAATTTAACTACCTCAGAAGAAGCAGGTTTAACGCATGAGTCTAATTGGGCAACCTTGACCTTTGAAATAGGTGATGGTCATATTCATAGCCATGACGGTGGAAATACACATACCCATGATGACGAAGATGATGCTCTTGGCATACCTTCTTATGCTTATTGGATAGGTAGTTTACTTTTGGTTTTTGGGCTATTTCTTTGGTTTAATAGAAAGAAATCATGAAATATTTCCTCTTTTTAATCGCCTTACAGCTTATTCCTGTAACGATATTTGCGCATGATATAGCCGATACTGACCAGGCAATACTTATTGATGGTGGGCTGTGGGCATATATTTGGGTTGGCGCAAAACACATGCTCACGGGCTATGATCACCTACTATTCTTGACGGGCGTTATTTTTTTTCTAACTGATGTCAAAAGCATAATCAAATTTATAACTGTTTTTACAGTGGGTCATAGTATTACGCTCTTAACAGCAACCTATTGGGGACTTAAAGTAGATGAGCATTTGATTGATGCCGTTATTGCCTTGAGTGTACTATATAAGGGCTTTGAGAATTTAGGGGGATTTGAAAAATTGTTGAAAATTAAGTCGCCCAATTTATTAGCCATGGTCTTTTCTTTTGGTTTAATCCATGGTTTGGGGCTATCTACTAGACTTCAATCTTTTGATTTAGGGGGAAATCAGTTTTTAGCTAAGATCATCAGTTTTAACGTAGGCGTTGAGCTAGGGCAAGTACTAGCGCTTATTCCCATAGTTTTCATTATAACCCGATGGAAATCATATAGCAGTTATGAATCTTTTTATAAAGCGGTAAATAGTTATTTAATAGTAGCAGGAATTTATCTCTTTATTTTACAGATGCGTTCATTCTTTATACATTTTTGAATGATTTAGTTATCTAGTTGATAGTGAACCTGTAGATTAAGAGCCAGTTATCCAAAATGTCACCCTGGACAAGGAGCGAAGCGACGTGATTTAGGGTTTTCTTATCTAATTGATTAGTGAATATGTGGATAACCGATAGGGCAAAATTATACAGATGATATGATGATAGCTATATTATTGATAAATAAAATATGAATGTAATGTGTATCAAATGTTGTAAGAATTAATTAAATTTCTAATTTCCCATTTTGGCAGAAAAATCAGTGCTCATCAGCGTTAGTTTAGCCCCTTATTAAGTCGGAGTGTTATTTTAGATTTCATAAATAACGGATTGAGCTATGAAATATAAGAAATGGAAGCTACAAGAGAAGCTAACTATACTAGCCTCTTGTGAACAAATAGGCGCTGTTGAGACCTGTAGGAAGTACAGCGTAAGTACGGCCACGTTGTATAGCTGGAAGAAGAAATATGAGCATAATGGAGAAGCTGGCTTAAAGCTCAGCTATGATAATCGTAGCAAAGAACTAAAAGAAGCCGAGCAAGAGAATAGGATACTGCGCAAGCTGCTCATTGACAAAGAAATTGAGCTGCAGGTGCAACGAGAGCTATTAAAAAAAAAGTTTGGGACATCCGATCCAAGAAAGATTTAGTAGATGTTATGGTTAAAAAACACGGCATCAGTAAAACGCGGCTTATCCGTATGGTAGGCCTGGTGGCTAGTAGTTATTACCGCAAGCCAAGCTTTGGTAAAAAGGGTCCTAAACCCAGTACACTGACCTATCACCGCAGCCAAGGATGGGTAAGCCAAGATGTGGTAATGGCTGCTATTAAGCAGGTTTTATCGCATGAATTCATCGATTGTGGTTATCGTTTAATGAGCGCTTACTTGCAAGTAGACGGCTACAAGATTAACCATAAAAAGGTGTATCGCATCATGAAAGAGCAAGGGCTACTAAAGCTGCAGAACCGGATAAAACGCAGTGGATCTGGGCGAAAATTCGTGAAATTCAGAAAAGTAGTAACTCGCAGACCTATGGAATGTTTGGAGATGGACATCAAGCTAGTTTGGATACCCAGCACGGGTAAAAATGCGTATTTACTGTCGGTAATTGACGTACACACGCGTAGAATACTCAAAGATTACTTTGCCTACAGCATTAAACAAGACCGCGTTATAGCGCTATTATCGGCTTTATTCTTGGACTATGATTATCCGCAACAGGTCGTAATCAGAAGTGACAACGGCAGTCAGTTCATTGCCCACCGTGTGAGAGAATATCTAGGGCTAATCGGGGTTGATCAAGAGTTTACCCATGTAGCCACGCCCGAAGAGAATGCCCATATAGAGGCCTATCATGGAATTTTAAAAAAAGAGGTGTTTGATAGAGTTGACTACAGCTCATTTGGGCAGATTGAACAAATCTTAAACAGGTATGTTCGCTTCTATAATACCACTAGATTACATGGACTTTTGGGTCGTATTACGCCCATGCAGAAGTGGAACCAAGACAAACACGCCATTTTAAAAGAAAAACTAACCGCATAAATAAAACTAAAATTT
>Ga0136586_1000163_pt1 | contig 17404 bp, 7 predicted proteins | sample AntRauMFilla1562_FD_104926 | JGI IMG/M metagenome (GOLD analysis project Ga0136586, IMG submission 104926) | Saline lake microbial communities from Rauer Islands, Antarctica - Metagenome Filla 1 #562 | ecosystem: Environmental > Aquatic > Non-marine Saline and Alkaline > Saline | place... | reverse complement strand
GACATATCCATGGTGAGGCGGGGCTCCTGAAAATCTGCTTTTTTGGCTTTGACACCATAAAATTACAGCTTTTCAGAACGTTACGCCACCCTCACCAACACCTCATGCATAATTCGGGCTAGCAGGTTGCTGCCACGGCTGCCCGTGACGTTCGACTGCGCGATGTTATCGCTGGCCGAAACGCTGCTGTTCGTGATGATGCCTGTCGTGTCTATAGAACCAGTCACAGTCGCCGCGCCGGTGACATCCCCGCTGGACAAGACCTGTGAGGCCGTGAGAACGGTGTCAGCGTCAAGCGTTCGCGGGGTAGTTCCAGCAGCGCCAAGTTCGGTAAAGGTGGCAGCTACACCAGCACCGCTCACGCCGGCAATCGATGTCCCCTCAGCCGACAACGTATTGGTCTGATCGTTACCCATGCTGCGCGAGAACGCGATGTTCTCGTCGATCGAGGCTGTGCTTGTGATTAGAGAAAGCACAGTAACCGGCGCCGTCACAGACGCGGAAGAACCGACATCGCCAACTTGAATCTGCGTTCCGGTCAACGCGGACGTCCCCGAGAAGCTGGTATCAGCCAACAAACCAAGCGAGTTTACACCTGTGTTCCCCATCCCGAACGAGCGCGCAAAGTTGTCACTGACGGACACACTGCTGCGGAACACACGCCCAGTACCGGTGGAAATTGTACCTGTGATCGTCGAGCCACTGTCCACAGTCGCAAAGCTGGTCTGGACACTGGACAGGCTATTGTCAGCCAGTGCCGTGGCCGAACCCTGCGGGAGGGGTGTCACAGCAACATCAGCAAGACCACCAGCCTGACCCGTAATCGAGTTTCCGGCAAGAGAGACTGCGTTTGCCACCCGGTTTGATGTGGCCGAGTCAAACGCCTGGTTGCCGTCAATCGATACCGTCGAATCGGTCACAGCACTGTTTTTTGTCCCGGCTGAGAAGGTGGCATTCGCATCCGAAGTAACTGTAATCGCTGCACCGGTCGCCCCCGAAGTTTGGACCGAGCCAAGACCTGCTGTGGTTGCCGTGATGGCAGAGGCACCGGTCAGATCAATGCTGTTGGTCGCGAGGTTAGACATCGCATCCGACTGCAACTGGTTAGCGTTCGACGTCACACTGCTGTTCAAAAGAGAACCAGACCCATTACCTGCAACGGTCTCAGATAAAAGGATCGTCCCTCCTGCAGTTGCCCCTGACGTGATATTCGCAGTCTGGTCCTGTACGTTTAGCGATGCGAAGTCAGCAGCGACATCAGGTGTAGCCCCAGACAGCGCATTCGATGCAGTAGCCGTTGAGGCTGTCCGGTCAATCCTATTTGCCGCAACTGACAGGGTGCTTGTGACCTGGTTGCCCATGCCGGACGAGACAATAACGTTATCGTCGATCCCTACTGTGGAGTTCACCAGCGGACCTGTGAGCAAGACGCCCTGACCAAGAGAGCCAGAAATATTTTCGGCATCCAATGTAGCACCTGCAGTCACGGCTGAGCTGCTGCTCTGCACATTGGCCAGGGCCGCGTTAGTCGTGGTTTCGGTTCCCGCATTGATATCGATCGTCGATGTGCCGATGTTGGCAGACCCAGACGCTGTCACAATGTTCTTTGAGATGGACGCCGATGAGCCTAACAGGGCTGCTGATATGCCACCGCCAGCAGTGATGTCGGCAGCGGTTGTTGTGGTCACACCAATTGCGCCGCTGCTGTCCTGCACATTGGCAAGTGAATTGGTGCCGCCCACGGTCGTAATATCTGTTGCGCTTGCAAAATCTGCAGACGCCGCAGTTGCATCTGCGGCGATGATCGCCGTGTCAGCTGTCACGGCCAGCGTGCTTGTGGCACGGTTTGCTGTCGCAGTGGCACGGTTTTCGTTGGCATTAACGTCAAGCGACGAGCCAGACACACTTGTGCCATTCAAACCTTCCTGCGTAACCGACAGGGTAGTTGCCGACGTGCCTGTGATAGCAGACGCGTTATTCTGCAGCGATGTCAGTGACGTCACAACCGCAATATTATCACCAAAGGCACCGGCAAGATCAGACCCGATCACGTTGCCGTCCAGATCAATCCCGTTGGTCAGCGTGTTACCGCCAGCTGTGGCCTGCTGCACATTTCTGGACAGAGACACCGAACTGTCGGCGATTAAACCTGTTCCAGCAGCATTACCCACCGTGGCATCCAACGCCGACGTTGCGGTTGCCGTAATCGCATCCGCACCAGTTGACTGGTTAGCCGCAACGGCAAAATCAGCTTCCGTTGACGTTGTGGCACTGTCCGTATCGATAACGCCCGATCCAAGGTCAAGCGTGCTGCTTGACAGCAGCGCCGTATCGGCATCGGCAGACAAAAGAGTCCTGCCGATGTTCCCGTTCGCCTCTGCAACAGACAAGTTACTGTCTACCGCAAGCGAGGAATTGGTCAAGTTAGCACCAACATCCGCGCTGAGGATGAAGGCATTTGTGCCACCGAGGTCAGCAATGACATCTGTGCCGGCGACGTTTTGGTCAAGCGCGAGGCCCGCAGACGCCGTGATGCTGGTCGCGTTCAGATCGATCGCGGTGCCACCGGTGTTTCCCGACGCCAGCGCGAAGGCTGTGTTGTCTTCAACAGTCAAAGAAGAGCCGTCCAGCGGGCCAGCGGCGTCGACGGTCAAGCTGTTGGCGTTGTTGGAAGCGGTGATTGAGCCGGCACCAGCACCTTCGATGGACTGTTGCGATGCTGCGACAAAGCCGAAATTTGTCACATTTGCAGGAGTCGTGGCGTCGGCGAAACCAACTGTACCGGCGTTAGCAATGTCAATCTGACCGCCTGCCGCGTCAGAGATAATCGAATTTGCTGTGATCGACAGCGATGTGCCGTTGGCAAGATTGCCACCGACGCCACCGCCGTCGAGCGTTGCCAAGTTACCACGCGCAGATGCGCCCAGAACGTTGTCTGACACCGTCAGGCTCGAATCTGTGGAGTCGACCAAGGTAACCGACAAAACAGAGCTATCTGTTGATGCGGCCAGTGTGGCGTTTGCACCGTCACCAATTTGCTGCTGTGTAAACACACCTGCAGACCCGTCAAACGCGGTATCGACGGTCACATTGGTGCCTGTGCTTGCGATGTTGCCCGACAGGGTCGACCGCAATTGGTTTCCTTCGACGGAAACGGCGCTGTCGTCCGAGCCGTTGGTCGCAAGAGAGACAGAGATGGTGCTGTTCTCAATGTTCGCAGAGGATGCCAAAGCGGTGCCTGCGAGTGCCTGTGTGCTTGCCACAACGCTGGAGGCGCCGTCAACTGAAAGTGTTTCCGTATCGAGATCATCCCGTGTCAGCGTAATCGGTCCCGTGATAAACCCTGTGCCAGACTGCGCCAGATCCCCGGCCAGATCGGCCGATATATCATCTGAGAACACGACCGTCGCGTTGTTGCCAGTCGTGGTCGCCGAAATGGCGTTTTCGCTGGCTGCGAGCGATGTCGCATCGGCATCGCCGGTTCCATCAATCGTCAGGCTCGATCCGGTGATCGACGTGCTGACTGTATCGTCAGCGAACTGGCCACTCAGCGCTCCGAGAGTTCCGCTCGTGCCGTCGCCTGTCGTACCAAGCTGATCCGCATCCAACGAGAACACGTTGCCCGACGCGGTTGCAGTGAGGGCGTTGGATTGAATGCCGACCGAGCTTGAGCCGGAGCCGGCGATGTCAGAATTTAATACACCATCGTCAATCGACGCGGTCACGGCTGCACGCGATTCCTGCGTGCTATTCGCGACAGTATCGAATCCGGTCACATTCGCAGCAGTGAACGCGTCCGCAGTAGGGGTCACAGTACCGTCAACTGTAATATTTACAGCTTGCGCGTTGGCAGGCCCGTAGGCCATCAGAACAGCGATACTCACGCCGCCCATCAGTTGCGCCGTACGGCTCAACGTCTTGGTATGTTTTGTCTTCTGGACAATCATGTGTCATCCTCAAATTAAATGATTTCGGCAGCTTCGAAGCATGAGTGTCGGAAACACGCACTTCGGGCAGCACTGGAAAGGCCTAACGCAACAAGCGGACCCAGTTTTCTTGACTGGCAAGATGAAGCGACACCAGATCCAGCAGGCCAGACCGTTCCCAGGCAGCGATCGTCACATCATCCAACGCGCGCAGCCGATCCCGGTCGACGATCTGAAACCCCGATACACGTGCATCGTTCATGCCTGGCTTTTGGAGGGTGACCGTTTTTGCAACCAGGACATCCTTCTCGTATAGAGGTTCAACGAGGGCCTGGGTCGCAAGCAACTCTTGCTCAAAATTCACAAGAAATTCAGTCGCCCGCTCAACGACATCCTGCTCTGCGGCGCCCTCTGCATCCTTTTTGCCGAACAAAGCTTCTGCAGTACTATCTGACGACAGACCACGTAGATCCGCCATCACAAAAAAGTCTGTCCCGTTGCCTTTATCACCCAGAACAAAGGGATATCTGCGCACATGTGCAGGAATATACTCGCCCAGCCACTTGTTGTCCGCATCCACGAAGGCATTCATCTTCTCGTGAACACCAAACTGTGCCAACGGCAAGTGACGCCCGACAGTCGGGAACACAATCGGATATTCGCGGGCTGCTTTTCGCATTTCAGAACTGGCAACAGGCCCGCCAATTACGGAACGCATGAAACGAAAATCAGTGACAGGCTTGAACCTGAGGCTCGCATGCTTTTCGCGATCTAGAACTTCGGCTTTTTCAAACATTTTTTGTTTCCATGAGATCACACTGGCGCAGAAAGCGCATGAGGCGTGATGGTCGTTTATTCATCTGTAAGAAGAAGCGCGACGATGGTATCTGCATCCGGTAGTCCGGTATCCGCCAGATTGCGCGACGTCTGAAACTGGCTGATCGCAAGCTGCGTACCAGTCCCGTAGGCGCCATCGACAGCAGATGAATAGAGCCCCAAGTCTGCCAACGCTTGCTGTACCTGTGCTAAAGTGCTCGTACGCACGGCAATAGTCTGCCCGGCATGGCTCAATTGCAGCAGTGGTGAATCTGTTGTGATGCGTGCAGGCTCGAACAGCGTGATCGCAGCATCGATGGCGTTTTCAAAAGTCGTATCACTGTTTTGGATACAGACGACACGCAGCAGCCCAGCGACGTCCGCCCCCGAAATCAAAGGCAACACATCAAAGGTCTCGTCGGCGGTCCGGCTACGTGCCGTGATGTACCCGGCCATCCACCCAACAAAGGTTTGAGCGCGGGTGGGGTCCTCGGCCAAAGCAGCAGTATAATCGGCGCATGACGCACTCCCAACGCCGCGCAACGCATAGTTGCCGTCCAGATCAGCCGCATGTGCTACTGGCGAGACAAGCAGGGCTACGCCAAGAGCGATGGCCAAGCTTCCATTTCGTTTCGTGTGATGTGTCATGTGTTATTCTCTTTTAACGTTTAAAGGTTCTATTTTTACAAACAGCGGGCCCAATTTATACGGCCCGCTGTCTGAGGTTTACGAGAGGCATAAGATCCTTCAGATGCCCGTAAGCGTTCCAGTTAGTCTCGGATCAGGCCCATGCTACCGATGTTGCCAGAAGCTGATGCGTTGAATTGGTTGCCACCAATCCTGACTGTGCTGCTGGTGATATCCGCTGATACGCTTGACACCCGGAAGGTGTCGACCCGCGATGTGACAGCTCCGGTCGCAATCTGGCGATTTGCCGTTACAACAGTCACGTTTTCTGACGGTGCCCGCCCTGAGACTGTCATACGGTTATCCGCACGATTGGACGATGCATCAGCAACAAGGGCGTTTCCACTCAAACTTAATGAGCTGTTCAGCACCGACCCACCTGTCGTGACCTGCATCCTCGTTGGAAGCGCAGACGATGAAGCGCTTGCTGTCACGGCACCGCTGTTGGTCTGGTTGTTCAGCATAGCGAAATCAGCTGACGCGTTGAGTACAGCGGAAGCCCCAGTGGTCAAGGTTGCAGCGCCACCTGCTGTACTTGCACCACTTACTTCGGTGGAAGACAGCGCTGATACGCGGTTGACAGCGTCGTTTCCATTCGCTCGGGCGACCCCGATATTGCCATTCAGAGCAACGGATGAGTTTGTGACATCGCCTAAGACATTCGTACCGACGCGGGCCGTGATCTGGACGTCAGACGCGACCGAGTTGTCGCTCGACTGCGCATTTACCAATCCTGCGGATGTTTGCAGCTTGGTGTCCGAATTCAAAGCCACAGTGTTTTTGACCTTGTTTGCACCTACGGTTGAGTCAGCAATATTACCCGAGATCGACACACTGCTATCCGTCAGGGTGCTGGGTGTGTCGACAACGGCCTCGGTACCCAATCCATTATCAGAATTGACCAAAGCATTTGCTTTGATATCAGATGATGCCGCAATAATATCCATCCCAGTTCGGCTTTGCGAGTTCGCAAGAAGGTTGCCAGAGGTATTCGTTGCAAGACCAGTTATTACTCCGTCGGTGATGCTCAGATCCGAGTTAATATTTCGGCCGTTAACCGAAGTACTGACAACCGCTATGCTGTTCGTCGCATCATTGCCACGCGCTGCTGATACGGATACATTGTCGTCGACGCCGAACGAGCTTGACACAATCGAGGGTGGGTTCACATTAGAATCCTCAATATTCTGACGGAAAATAACGCGCACATTTGTAGACGCATCTACGTCTCCAGAGCCCAACTGTTCATTTGCTACCGCCGCAGTCCCATTGACATCGGTTGCAGCGTCAACAGTAAACGCATTGCTTGCTCGGTTGACGATCGCAGATGACTGCCCGATATTGCCTGATATTGATGCAGCGCTCACATCAATATCTCCGCGAACGAATGCAACGATTTCTGAATCAGAGTTCGCAGAAATCGCACTGTCTGACGATTGTTGCGACGCCACAACATTGTCAGCCCGCACACGTGTAAACGAGGACCCTGGAGGTGCAATAGCCGCAAAAGCAGCCTCTCCGTCGATAGAAAGGCCATCGAATGATGTTGCGTCAACGGATAAATTTGAAGTGGCAAAGTTTGCACTCGCCAATGCTAAGGATATGTTGCCATCCACGCTAACAGAACTGGCATTCAGACCCGAACGATCTGTCGCTAACGTGTTCGCGACGTTTACTGTTCCAGTAAATATGCTATCAACATCAATGTTTGCAATATTCTGCTGCACATTGGCAATAGCACTTGCTGTTGCTGCTACTGTGTCAGCAAGGATAGTTAGGACGCTAACAGCTTCGTTAGCCTGACCGTCCGCTTGCGCAATACTGTTGCTTACTGATGCATTGGATCGAAGAAAACCGAAGTCCTGAGAAAGTACGTCACCGCCAACATTGACAGATGCAGTAATAGTAGCCGGCGACTGAGTTTCCTGAAAGTTCGCAATGGCAACATCAGACGTCGCAGACAACAGGCCATTCCCACCATCAAGAAGTGCGCCAAGGGCAGAATAATTTGTATCCGGTGAGACTGGCGTAAGAGAGCTCGTTCCGCCCTGAAATAAAGTGGCCTGAACAGACAGCCGGTTCTCTGTTGTATTCGCTGTGGCTGAAGCGACGAAACCACTCCTATCCACCGTCATGCTTGAGTCTATCAGACCACGACGAATCCCGATCTGCAAACTCTTATTAGCCCCAGTAGTTTCTACTCTCGCATTGATTCCGCCAGAGGATTGCTGACGTGAGGCAATTCCCGCAGTGACAAATTTGGCCTCTGCTGTCGCATCCAAAGACACTCTATTTGACGCTTCATTTGCGAGCGCGTCTGCCCGAGCGGTGGTACCATCAATGGATGCGACGCTTTGGTCAAGGAAACCACCATTGGCAGCAGTCCCACGGACAACTGCCAATGCGTCTACTTCAGCAGTGGCACTGGTTGTGCCTGCTTGGGTTTGATCGCTGGCAAGAGCAAACGAGGCCGTCGAACCACCCGTCGCATTGCCCAAAAATCCTGCAAAATACTCGGTACCAACAGTCGATCCGGAAATTGCTGTCGCGTCTGCAATCACGTCGTTTTGCGCGATGTTCCCTTTGGCAGTCGCGAAGATGCGGTTCTCGTCAATAGCCAGACTGGAGTTCGTCGCACTGCCTCGCGTATCAGAGGTCAGCTGCGAAACAGCATTGGCCGTATTGGCAGCGACGTTCAGGTCTTGCACGTTGCGCAAACCAGCCGTTGCGCCGGTCTCCGTACCTGCCGATTGCTGCAATACTGAGCTCGCGATGTTGCCGTTGCTTTCAGCAACTGTCAGGTTTTCGCCGATAGACAGACTACTGTTCTCAATGCCGACTTCCCCACCCGTGTTGTTCGACTCCAGCGTTGCGTTCGTTGTGGCATCTGCGTCTAAGCTGCCTGCAGTGGCAGATTGGGTATTGCCAAGAATTGAGGTCGCAAGAGAAGTGGCTACGAAACTGGAACTAGTGGGATTGTCAATATTACCCACAATCGCTGTATCAGCACTTATGGTAACACGATTGCTGGCCTCGTTACCGGTCACCGTTGACCGGTTCTCGTTGCCATCCACAGCAAGCGAGGAGTCAATAATGCTGAGCGCCCCAGCTCCCATGGTGTAATTCACCTGATCGAGTGTTAAATCAAGCCTGGAGGCAGACGTAACATTCAGAGCCGTAATATCCTGCAAGCTCAACAAGATACTTGATGCCGCTTCGTTATTGCCGACATCGCCGACGGTCAATCCCGCCAGGTCAAGCGTGTTGTCACCCTGATTCACCATCGTAATCGCTACTTGTTCATTGCCGCTGATCCTGACACTGCTGCTATCAATGTCACCGACGGCTGCGCCTGTTCCAATCGTGGCCAAGAGGTCTGTATTAACCGTGGTCGCAACAGACTTTCCGGCATCGCCGAAGGACTGGTCACTACCCAACACGAACCCTGCGTTTGCACGATCTGGATTTATAAGCGCCGCACGACTGTTTGGGCTGGTCTGCGCGATTGCGGTGTCCGACGTCACAGTCAACTGATTGCGGGCAACGTTTGCTTCAGACTGCCCAAGCAGGACGTTGTTTTCAATCCCGACGCTGGCATCAGTGAGTGTCCCTTCGACAGTCGCAGAGAACACCGACGGATCTGTACTATTCCCCAATGTCGCCATAACCGAGCCGACAACGCTTTGCTGGGTACCCAACGCGGCACTCGCGTCGACGCTGGTTCCACTCAGGCCGATTGCCGTTCCGGCGTCATTGCCCTTGGCCGTTGCGAACAGTGTATTCCGGGCAATGTCGACAACAGAGCCCACCACATTGGCCGTGGTCACGCCCATTGTGGAAGCGGTGTTGGTAGATGTGAGCGTCATCATACCAACTGCTGAGTCTAGGATCTGCTGCTGTGTGCCTGCAACAAACGCCCCATCAAGGCTCAGCACATCCGTGTTCGCAAAGGACACGTTTGCTTCTTCGCTATTCGTTGTGATCTGATTGGCATCGACAAAAAGGAAGGTTCCCGCCCCCGCACCATCACGGGTAGTGTTCCCAATGGTAGACGTGCCAATCACGTTCTGCGTAACAGAAACGGAACTTTCCGTTTCTTCAGTCAGGTCGACGGACAATGCGTTGCTATCGGCTATCGCAGTCAACGCAATGGTATCCGTCCCATCGCCGATCTGCTGCTGGTTCAGCACAACACCTGTACCGCCAAAGCCAGTATCAACCGACAGGTCCGTTCCGGTCACGGCCGTATTGCCCGTCAGGGCCGCGCGGATCTGGTTGCCGTCAATTGCCAACGCGCTGTTAATTGCATCGGATGAAGTCGTGCCATCTGTCAAATCAAGCAAAATTGCATTGTCATTGGCCGTAGCAGTCGATGCCGTTGCGTTGTCTGTCATCACCTGTGAACTCGCCACGACACTGCTTGCGCCATCCACATCAACCAACTGCGTGTTGAAATCGCCACGGGTCAGGGTCGCTGTGGCCACGGCGGTTGTGTCGGAAGCCAGCAAACCGCCAAGATTGGCTTCAATATCGTCCGAAAAAACAGTCCGGGCGGTATTCACTGTAGCACGGGCGTCGATCTGGTTGCCCAAGGCCGCAAAAGACGACCCCGTGGCATTGTTTGTAGTGCTCAGAACAGCAGAAATTGTGCTGTCATTGATATTGGCAGTCACAGTATTCGATGCAACCTGCCCGGTGAGCAGACCGATCCGTCCATCAGCTGCATCGCCCAACAATTGTCCTTGTGTATCTGCAGAGTTGCCGCGCGCATTGGCCAGCAAGGCATTGGCGCTGATATCGACTGCGCTGGAGCCAACGGCACCAGATGAACTTTGTGCCAAACCGCCGTCCACGATCGACGACAGGACAGCTCCAGTCAATTCTTGTGTGGTCACGCTCACCGTCCCGCGATCAACCGCAGAAGCCGTACCAACGGCTCCACTATCAAGGCTGAAATCAACAGTTTGTGCGTGCGCAGGACCAAAGACAACCATCAGTGCGGCAGTGGCACTGCTCAACAGCAGATGGCGGCGTATTCTAATAACTTGGGAAGTCATGACGTATCGTTCCTTCTTCAGAATGAGTGACCCTAACCCAATACAATTTTCGAGTATCTTCAGATCACCTCGTTACGCCAAAAGCGCAAAAGAGCATTTTAGTTGGCGGGTGTGGCAAACGCGACCCGTTGGGGAGGCGGCGGCACATAAATTTGGGTGGTGATAGGGGCGCAGAGCAGTGCGCCCCTATCAGGCAGACGAGTGAGCGTGGGGGCAGTTTCTGCACTCGTCATCTTGTGAGCAGGATCGAGCCTAAAGCCCGCTCCTGCCAAGGTCGCGTTACGCGTTAGTCGCGGATCAGACGCGATACCGCAGAGTTGCCGCCAGCTGACGCGCTGAAGGTGTTACCCGACAGACCGACAGAGCTGGACGTGAGGGCAGCGTTGGTGCTCGCGACACGGAACGAGTCCACCTGTGACGTTACCGCACCTGAGGCCACCTGACGGGTAGTCAGCGCCGTGCTCACGAGCGTCGAAGGTGAGCGGCCCGAGACACTCATGCTGTTGACCACACGGTTGGACACCGCATCGGCAACCAGACGGTTGCCTGACAGATCGACAGACGAGCTGTTGAGGGCCGCCGTTTGGACGCCAAGGCTGCTAATCGTCGTAGCGGGATCCGTACCAACGCTCGCGCGTGCCGTCACAGCACCGGAGTTAACCTGGTTCGATGCCGTCGCAAACGTACCCGAGGCGTTGAGCAAACCACCAGCTCCGACTGTCGAGCTGCCTGAACCAACCACACCCGTGATCGCCGTTCCTGCGCGGGCATTCAGCACATTCACAGCGTCGTTACCGGCAGCCCGGGCAATGCCCGTGTTGTCCCGCAGGACGATGGACGATCCAGTGAGAGCACCAGTGGTAATAACGGCTGGATCTGCGCCGTCGTCACCACCTACGGATGCCCGCAGTACCACATCGCTTGTCACCGCGCTTGCGCTATTCTGCTGGTTGGCAATTGCGCCTCCGGCAGTCAGTGCGGTCGCGGCATTCAAGGCCAACGTATTGCTGGCTCGGTTTGATGTTGCTGTGGAATCCAGAATATTATCCGCAATCGACACGCTGCTGTTCAGCAATGAGTCTCCATCAGCAGCCGACGGCGTGACCGCCTGCAATACAGCCGAGTTCAAACTGGCAGCGGATGTCACAGCTGCAGCACCACGTGTTTGAACGTTACCGATCAGGTTGTCGGAGTCACCGGTTACGATACCACCAGCATCGATACCCGCTGTCGACAAACCGCCATCCAAACCGGAAACGCTGTTGCCTGTCACGTTGAGCGCGTTGGCCACGTCGTTACCAAACGCGGAGGACACCCCGATATTGCCATCAACATTAAACGCACTGCTGTCGGCAATTGACGTGGCTCCGCCGGTGATGTTTAATACCAGACTGGCAGCAGAGGTAACAGCAGACGTGGCCCCCAACTGTTCGGACGTGGCCCCCAACTGTTCGGACGCCAGCGCAGATGCCCCGCCAACGGCAGTTTCAGCGGCAAGATTCAGCAGGTTATTGCCGCGGTTGCCTGTGACATTCGACTGGGCGATGTTCTCGCTTGCCGAAATGCTGCTGCCTGTGATGCCCGCATCCGTCAGCACGTCACCGTTCACACCAGCAACGCCAGAGATGTCTCCCAACAAAGACTGAACCGCGATCAGCGTATTGTCACCATCCACCTCGCGCGCGACTGTGAGTGCGGCACCAAGACCGCCAATCTCAGCATTGTCTCCAGCAGCATCGCTGACTCCTGTGATTGTCGACGCTGCGACAGACAAGGCGTTGGTTTGATCGTTGCCCATTGTCTGTGCAAACGCGATGTTGCCATCAACTTCTGCACTGCTACCAGTGATAACCCCACTTGTGGCGTCGAGATCCGAATCTGCCAAAGCAATGGATGCAACATCCCCGATTTGAACCTGATTACCGGTCAGAGCGTTTGCCCCTGCAGCACTGGTGCCTGCGATCAGGCCAAGACGGTTTGTCGCCTCGTTCCCCATGCCAAGGGCGCGGGCAAAGTTATCGCTGATCGACGCACTGCTGCTTACGATACCACCGGCACCTGTTGTAAGGTTCCCTTCCTGCACAGACGTGCTGAGCAGACCTGCAACACTGATCTGGTTGCTTGCAAGGCTATTGTCAGCCACGGCCAAAGCACCAACCTGCGGCAGAAGTGCTACACCCACAGATGCGAGAGCGGTCCCACCTGCACCGCTGATGGCATTGCCTGTCAGTGCGATGTCGTTGGTCACCCGGTTTGAGGCCGCAGATGCGAACGCTTGGTTGCCATCGACAGACGCAGAAGAGGTATTAAGACCAGCAACAGTCACATCAGCGCTGGAGTTGACGCCCGAGAAGATAAAGGCTTCAATATCTGGTGGCGTCCCCGTGATCTGAACAGACCCAAGGCTGGTTGTCGCCTCGCTGATACCGGCAACACCGTCCAGACGAACACTGTTTGTGCCGACGTTCGACATGGCATCGGCCTGCGATGTGTTACGGTCTGCTGTAACGGCACTGTTTGTTGCCACTGCCGCAGAGACAGATGTATCCGTTGCATTAAGCGCTGTGATCTCACCCCTCTGAACCTGATTGTTCAAAGTGGCAAAATCAGCCGCGCCGAAACGTGCGGCACCTGCTACCGGCGTCGTAATGTCAATCAAATTCAGCGACGTAGTTCCGGCACCAGAGGCAGCGCCTGTCACGGTACGGTCAATGGTGGTTGCAGTCACTTCGATACCGGTACGCCCCACGTTGCCCATCGCCTCTGCGATAGATGTGTTGTCGTCAAGGTTGACCGAAGATGCCCCCAAGGTGCCGGTAATCGATGCCGTGAGATCGGCACCTGCATCGAAACCGATAGCTCCGCCGCTGCCGTCAAAATCTGCAACCGTTGTACCGACCAACGCGTTCACATCGTTATTTGTAACAGACTGATCGTTGGCTACAGCAGCCGATGCTGTTATTGTCGTGGCTGTCAGATCTACGCCTGTGCTGCCGGTGTTGGCCGCGCCAAGTGCAAAGAACGTGTTATCTTCGATCGACAGGGCAGTGCCATCCAGAACGCCAGTTGTTCCTGCCGTGACGGACAGCGTGGACGTTTGGTTTTCTGCGGTGATGGAATTTTCTGACTCTGCGACACCCGCAACGGACTGCTGTGTTGCCGCGATGAAGTCAAAGCCTGTGTCTGCTGGCGTACCTGCGCCATCGTCAAACACAACGGTCCCTGCTGTGGAATCAATAGCAACGCGACCTGCGGTTGCATTGGTGGACCCAGTCGCATCAAAAGTAGTCGACGCAATCTCGTTAGCGTCGATGTTCAGGAACGTGCCGACATTTTCTGTAGCCCCCAGACCGTTGCCATCGCGTGTTGCGACGTTACCGCGTGCCTGCGCACCCAGAACGTTTTCCGAAACAGTCAGCGAGGACGCGGTGGAATCGGCCAGCGCAATCGTCAAATCCGAATCGGTCGTAGATGCAGTAAGGGCAATCGGATCGACTGCACCAGTACCGATCTGTTGCTGGCTAAAGACACCTGCGGCGCCGTCAAACAGTGTATCGACGGTCACGTCTGTACCCGTTGCCGCAGTGTTGCCCGCAAGGGTGGCCCGCAGGGTATTTTCGGATACTGAAAGTGCGCTGGTTCCAGCGTCTGTCGCAGCACTTCCGTCATTCAATGTAATCGTGATGTTGCTATTCGTAATGCGTGCAGCAGAAGACAGCGCATCATCGTCTGGATCAACGCCATCGCCCGTGATAGCTTGTGTGCTTGCCACAATGCTTGCGCCACCTGTGATGCCCAATGACCGCCCAGATCCGCCCAAATCACCGCGTGTCAGTGTTTCCACCCCTGCTGTGCCACTGGCAAAGCTTGCACCGGACTGCGCCAGATCACTGGCCAAGTCGGCACCAATATCGTCCGCAAAAACGGTGGTTGCACGGTTGACACTCGTGTTCGCAGCGATCGCGTTCAAGCTTGCATCCGCTGAAGAGCCTGTCGCAGCACCTGTCGTGATACTCAGGCCGGAGTTGGTGATCGACGTGCTGACTGTACCATCGGCAAACTGACCGCTCAACGCGCCGAGTGTCCCCGAAGTGCCGTCGCCTTCCGTGCTCAACGCGGCAGCGTTTAATGAGGAAACGTTGCCCGTTGCTGTAGCGGACAAGCTATTATCCGCGACCGTTGCCGAACTTGATATCGTGTTACCGCTGCCGGATGTGACAGAACCGTTCAAAATTGACGCTTCAATCGCATCAAGCGATTCTTGCGTGCTATTTGCAACCGTTTCGAAACCGGTGACATTGGCAGCTGTGAACGCGCGAGGGTTGGTTCCGCTGTCAACGGTAATGTTAACCGCCTGAGCATTGGCAGGCCCATAAGTCATCAGCACCGCGATACTCGCGCCGCCCATCAGTTGCGCCGTACGGCTCAACGTGCTGGTATGTTTTGTTTTCTGAACTGTCATGTTTTAACCTTCTTTGAATTATTCCCCGGCACCAATTCTCGGGCGAGGTTTCGTTGTGAACCCGCCCCACAGAAATTCTTCTGAGGGCAAGATTGATATTTTACTGAGAACATAACCTGACTCGTTAAATGTGATTGTGGCCCGGGGGAGTTATGATCTCCCCCAACTGCGGCGCGTTGTTTGGCCTGCCGAACGCACAACGCGCGGGTCGATACGTGCCGCCGTCACCGCATCTGTGACAGCGGCATCCGCCGCCGCAACGCAGGTTTCATAGTCTGTGTCTGTCACGCTGCTGATCAACTCGAGCACCGCCAATTCAAGCGTAGTGCGCACTGCCAGCTGGAGCGGCTCCTGTGAACGCGCTCCTGTATTCAGATCAAACAGGTAGTCACCAAAAAAGCGGAAGACATCGGCACCAACTTCTTCGCCAACAATTTGCTTTTGCAAACTTGTCGTGCCTACAACTTCCAAACTTACTGAATCGACAATACGCAGGTCGACCGCGACGTTCATCGTCAGCGTGCTCGCCCGCAAACCAAACCCGCTTATCGTGGCCTCTGCACCGCCGGATGCGATGTTGAAATTTACCTCGGTAATAGCACCAACGATGTAGTAGTCTGACCGCAGAACAGTCCCACCAAAATAAGGCAGCCATGGAACAGGCTCTTCTTCGCCCGGAACGACCTGCTCAGTACCATCACCCAACTGACGGCGATCTATATAAGCCAATTCCTTGTCGGCAATTTCCGTGCCGACCCGCTCAAGCAGGGTGATTGAATCGCCAAGCTTCCCAAGGGCTGACATCACCATATGCGCCCCCCCTTTAGTCACAATACTTCCGCCTTCGGCTTCAATATATTTGCCGGTGAGATCCAGTATTTCACCCGAAGCAATACGCACCCCGCTGCGCCCGAAATTCTTAATCCGTCCCGACATACAGCTGAATGCAGGATCAAGTGGAGTTGTGTTTCTAGTCACTGGTGGACCGGCAGTCGCCAAAAAAGCCGCCAATTGTGGCTCATCGTCTAAGGCCGCCTTGGCCACCTCTGTTGCAGTACAGGCTGAAAGCGCCGCCAAACAAACAAGAGTAACAGCGCCCTTTAACACTATTGCAGTTGTCCGTTGCATTTCATGAGGTGCCAGCATCACTCGGGCACCTGCGCGTCAGAATAACTTGGTCGGTTGAAAAAATTACACCCGACACCGGTCTCAGCCGACGCCGTCAGATTACCAGAGTTGGCTTGACCCGTCTCGGAGTCCTGTTTGTTCGATCCGCCCCCAGCATTTATCACGCCAGTTTCCGTCGTCAGGTTCAGATTGGTTTCTGATTCGACGTCCCCGGTTGCCTCCTGTGCGCCATCAATGGCACCCTTATTGAGAACACTGGACTGCTGATCATTTCCAGTGGCTTCCGACCCTAGCTTAACTTCTGATCCTGTAGTGGGAGACGAGGTCTGGGCAGAAACAGACGTGACAGATTCATTCGCGCGGTTCGTGGCACTGCTGCCGGTGCAGTCGTACGTTAAAAACGTGTTTCCGTCATAATTTGTTTCAGTCTGGAAGCCATCATAAAAGCCGCCTTTTTTGCGCTCTTCTAAATCGAGACGGGAAATACTGGTGCTCAAGTCGTTTGGCGTCTGAAAGCCCCACGAGGAGTTATATGTCAGGCCTTGTCCCAACAAAAACGACGGCAACAGAATAAAGATGGCTGCCAATTTCAAACGTGAGCCTAACAATTTGCCACCTCCATTTTACCAAACTTTATCGACAAAATGCACCCGGAATGTTCAATTTTTTACGCCTCGTCATGCTGCAGCACCACAAAAAAACCCAATCACTCGCTCAGATTTCGCCATGGCAACGTGACACCGGTACTGCACTGCCAATTCCTACGCATGTACGCATAAGAGATTTGAAAGTCTCTTTAGTTTCGGAACGTCTGATCAACGGCTTCGGCTGCGCCGATTTGGCAGCATGATGGGTTCCCAGAGCGCAATGCAGGTTATTTAGGGCCGATCTCTTGGGTTCAGGGCCGCCGTTTTGGCGGTACGACGAGTTTCGGGCGGACGCGTCCTCATTGCATCAGCTGGCGTCGCATCAGGAACAGGTTGCCGAGGACTAACAGCTTGAAGAGCTTGGCCCGTGTGTGGATGCTTGTGGTGCCCATAACGCGCGGCGCAAGTTGACATCGCCGGCGTTGGTTATTCCGTAAGCGATGGGGTGGACGCCCCCCGGCGGCATTTAATGTGCCAAAGTAGTGGGTGTTGAAACACCGCTACGAAGGAGAGCGTCCATGAACGAGGTTAGCATAATCGGCCTGGATTTGGCCAAACACGTATTTCAGGCGCACGGTGCCGGAGCTGATGGCTCGGTTATATTCCGCCGAAAGCTATCACGCGTGCAGCTGTTGAAGTTTCTAACGCAGCAGCCGTCTTGTGTGGTCGCGATGGAGGCCT
>Ga0136586_1000148_pt1 | contig 17964 bp, 15 predicted proteins | sample AntRauMFilla1562_FD_104926 | JGI IMG/M metagenome (GOLD analysis project Ga0136586, IMG submission 104926) | Saline lake microbial communities from Rauer Islands, Antarctica - Metagenome Filla 1 #562 | ecosystem: Environmental > Aquatic > Non-marine Saline and Alkaline > Saline | place... | reverse complement strand
ATTTACTTTTGGTAAAATTTATTCTACGACCATGCCTTTTCAAACGCCCAGCAATCCCTTTCCCATCAGTAGCTAATATGGCCCTGAGTATTTCTGTGATCGGGAAGACGAAAGCGAACATATTAAGAATCTTCTTCAAAATGGGCAGTCTTGTATTTTGATGGGAAATAGGAGATTGGGGAAAACCACTTTAATTCATCATATCAAGCATTTGTTACCCGTCGATTATGGTTTTATTTACCTTGATATTCTGGCTACGGAAAATGAGCAACAACTTCTCGATGCGCTTGCTTCTGCTTTGTTGTAGACTTTTCCTGAAAAAAGCTCAATCGGACGCAAAGTTTGGGAATTTATAAAGGGATTGCGACCTGCGATCAGCTTTGATCAACTTAGCGGCAATCCGCAAGTTTCCTTTCGAGTCAGACATTTTGAGAAGCCAGTTCAAGACATTTTGGTATTTTTAGCTGGACTCAATCAGCCAGTCATAGTGGCAATTGATGAATTTCAACAGATTTTATCCTATCCGGAAAAAAATACAGACGCATGGCTTCGAGCCACGATACAGCAACTCCAAAATGTACGATTCCTATTTTCTGGAAGCAGGCAAACTTTACTTTCAGAACTGTTCTCGAATCCCAAAAAGCCATTCTACAGAAGTGCAAGTCCATTAAAACTCGAAAAAATCCCACAAGAAATCTATCGGAATTTCATCATAAAGATATTTCGAAAGAATGGAAAAACACTCCCTCCAAATCTGGCGGACGAAATACTGGTTTGGACCAAATGTCATACCTACTATGTGCAGCATTTATGCAACCGATTATTTCAATTGAATAAAAAAATATACGAGCAGGCAGATTGGCAGGAATGCGCCCAAAGGATCATTCAAGAACAAGAGGTGTTTTTTTACAACTATAGATCACTCTTGAGTAAACAGCAATGGAAGCTTTTGGTAGCTGTTGCAAAAACGGGCATCGTCTACGCTCCAACTTCGAAGGGTTTTATTGGGGAAAACAAATTAGGAAGTGCTGCCACGGTTTTCAAATCGATTGATTCGTTGTTAGAAAAAGAGATGATCTTCAAAGAATTTGATGCCGATGGTGCTCTCTTTTATCAGCCGTATGATGTATTTTTTGAGCGTTGGATTCAAGGCAAGGATTTTTGAATGGTGACATAGTCATGAAGTCAATTGTCTCTCCTATGGTGAAAAAAATAATGTTTGGGAAGTCTTTACGGTTCTGACTAAAGAAGATAGGTCCGCGGTTAGAAAAACCATCCCCACGTTTTGGCGAATCCTAATTTCCCCGATTGAAACCAATCCGGCCAAAATCTGGAATAAAATCTAAATTTTCTATCGGTATCCCAACACTAAAGGACGATTCCATTAAGAAAAACGACAATTCCGTTTGTGAGTACGTGGCGACTTTGGCGGTAAATTGTGAAATCACCATAAATCAAAAAAACCACAACCCCTACGAGTTGTGGTTTTGGAAATTAGGTTTATTATAATTATTTCCCGCCCAGTGCTTCTGCACCTGCGACGATTTCAAGGATTTCATTGGTGATAGCGGCCTGACGGCTTCTGTTGTAAAGCAATCGAAGTTCCTTCAACAAGTCACCTGCATTTTCAGTCGCTTTGTCCATTGCAGTCATTCGGGCACCATGCTCAGAGGCATTGCTTTCTAGGACCGCTTTGTAAAATTGAATCTTCAATGATGTAGGTACTAATTCCTCAATGATGTAAGCTCTTGATGGCTCTAGAATATAATCGACCTCTGCTGTTTTTTCTCGCTCAGTTTCGTTATTTGACATAGGCAAAAACTGCTCCGCCTGTACGATTTGAGTGGCTACATTTTTAAATTCGTTAAAAACCAGAACTACCTGATCGTATTCGCCATTGACAAATGCATTCATAGTATACTCGGCCGCTGCGCGCACGTTTTCAAATGACAGATCAGCAAATACTTGATAGAAGTCTGCTATTATTGGAAATTCTCTTTTCTTAAAAGATTCGTACGCCTTTTTACCCAAAGGTAGGATAGTGATCTCCTTCCCCACAAACTGACTGACAATACTAGCATTACATGCTTTGATGACGTTAGAGTTGAAAGCACCGCAAAGTCCTTTATCTGAAGTTACTGGTACAATCAGCACCTTATTCACCTCTCGCTTTTGTGCATAAATAATATCTGCCGATCCTTCAGAGGCTGCTGATACATTATTCAGGATTTGAGTCAACTTCTGAGAGTAAGGACGCATCTGAATGATTTTGTCCTGTGCTCTTCTGAGTTTGGCGGCGGAAACCATTTTCATGGCCTTTGTAATCTGCTGGGTAGAGACTACTGAGGTGATCCGTTGCTTTACTTCCTTAAGATTAGCCATCTTGAATGGGTTGTTCTAGGTATATTAAACCGGAAGACCGAAGCCTCCCGGAATGAGTTAGTTTATTTTGCGTATTTAGGAGCTAGTTCTCCGGCAGCCACTGCCAAAATCTTACCTGCGCCGTCTACATCTCCTTTGAGGATCAAAGTCAAAGCTTCAGGATAAGTAGATTCCAAAAGCGTGTAAAATTCCTTTTCGAAGGCTCTTGCTTTTTCCACAGGCACCTTATCCATCAACCCTTTTGTAGAGGCGTAGATGATAGCCACTTGATTGGCTACTGATACTGGAGAATACTGAGGCTGCTTCAGGATCTCTTGGTTTCTTCTACCGCGCTCAATCGTGCGCTTGGTAGTCGCATCGAGGTCAGAGCCAAACTTAGAGAATGCTTCCAATTCACGGAATTGAGCTTGGTCAAGCTTCAAAGTACCCGCTACTTTCTTCATTGCTTTGATCTGAGCATTACCACCTACCCGCGATACGGAAATACCCACGTTGATCGCAGGACGAATACCAGCGTTGAAAAGGTTAGTCTCCAAGAAGATCTGACCGTCTGTAATTGAAATTACATTAGTCGGGATATAAGCAGACACGTCACCAGCCTGGGTTTCGATGATTGGAAGGGCGGTCAATGATCCACCACCTTTTACCAAATGCTTTATTGAATCTGGTAAATCATTCATCTGCTGTGCAATTTTGTCAGACTTGTTGATTTTCGCCGCTCTTTCGAGCAATCTTGAGTGTAGGTAAAATACGTCACCAGGGTAAGCTTCACGTCCCGGAGGTCTTCTTAATAGTAGAGAAACTTCGCGGTAAGCAACTGCCTGCTTGGAAAGATCATCATACACAACTAGTGCAGGACGACCGGTATCTCGAAAAAATTCACCAATCGATGCACCTGTAAATGGTGCAAAAAACTGCATCGGAGCAGGATCTGCCGCAGATGCAGCTACAATAACAGTGTAAGGAAGAGCACCACCTTTTTCAAGTGCTGCTACCACGTTTGCTACGGTAGAAGCCTTCTGTCCAATGGCTACATAAATACAGTATACAGGCTCGCCTCGATCGTAAAATTCTTTTTGGTTGATGATTGCATCAATAACCACAGCAGTCTTACCCGTCTGACGATCACCGATTACAAGTTCACGCTGACCACGACCAATTGGAATCATCGCATCAATGGATTTGATACCCGTCTGTAGGGGCTCTGTAACTGGCTGGCGATAGATTACTCCTGGAGCCTTACGCTCTAGTGGCATCTCATACAACTCACCTGTGATAGGACCTTTACCATCGATAGGAATACCCAATGTATCGACCACACGGCCAAGCATTCCTTCACCTACCATTAGCGAAGCAATTTTCTTGGTTCTTTTTACTGTATCACCTTCTTTGACGTCTTTGGAGTCGCCAAAAAGGACGGCTCCCACATTGTCCTCTTCAAGGTTAAGCACCATTGCCTTCAGGCCATTGTCGAATTCGATCAATTCACCCGCCTGAACCTTCGAAAGTCCATAGATACGTGCTACACCATCCCCCACTTGAAGAACTGTGCCCACTTCTTCTAGTTCCGCAGCTGTTCTTGTTCCGGAGAGTTGCTCTCTTAGAATTGCCGAAACTTCATCTGGTCTTACTTCTGACATGATATCGTAGATTAATACTTTTAATTAGATTTTACTTTCGTAATGATTCTCGCTGAATTCAGCTTTCAATTCCCTTAACTTAGAACTGAGTGATTCGTCTAACTGACGATCGTTTACTTTCAAAATGTAACCTCCGATCAGCTCTGAATTTATTTTTTCTACAAGCTGGACGGTCTTCAAACCAGAGATCTCTTTTACTATCCCGATAAACTGGTTTCGCAATTTCTCATCTATGGGAAAGGTAGTAGTCAATTCAGCTACTTGTATAGATTTATGAGCATTGTATTGGCTTTCAAATTCCTTTGCTACATCTACTAAGATATCTTCACGCCCTTTTTTTGAGATAATTTCGAAGAAAGTCAAGGTCATCTTCTGTGCTCCTGTAGCATAAAGGGCATTGAGAACTTTCAATTTTTTCTCTGAAGAGATAACTGGGTTGTTAAGCATCAGGCCCAAATCCCGAGTTCCTTTTACCATGGAACTAAGCTTGACAAAATCGGCATGCACTTCCTCAAGAATTCCTTTCTCTATCGAAAGCTCCAAGATGGACTTTGCGTACCGGTGTGCAACTCTATGGCTTGACATGGAGTGGTATTAATTAAGCTTAAGTTCGTTTACAAATCCTTCCACAAGTGCTTTTTGAGCATTGTCGTCAGATAAATTCTTTCTTAGCAGTTTCTCAGTGATATCCAGAGAAAGTGAGGCTACTTGAGATTTGATATCTGCTAAAGCAGCTTGCTTCTCTGTTTCAATTACTGCTTTAGCATTTGCAATCATCTGTGCTCCTGCTTTTATGGCATCTTCTTTTGCCTCATCGATCATCTTTACTGAAGCCTCCTGTGCTTTTTTCAAAATGACATCACGCTCAAGCCTAGCCTCAGCAAGCAATTTCTCATTTGCTGTTTTCAGATTAGCCATCTCATTTCTTGCAGTTTCTGCTGCTTTCAATGCATTTTCAATGCTACTTTCTCTTTCTTCGAGAGCGGCTAGCATTGGCTTCCAAGCAAACTTAATCAGAATAAAAAGAAGTCCTAAGAAGCCTAGTAATTGCCAAAAGATAAGACCGGTACCTGGTGTAATTAAATCCATGGTTTGATGATTATTTCAAATTGTTCGATAAAATAAAGAAAAGGGAATGACCAAGCGCCAATCCCTTTTCAAAGTTAATTATGCGATCCCCGCGATGTTTAGGGCGATCAACAAACAGACAACTGTTGCAAACAGGGAAACCACCTCGATCAAGGCAGCAATGATCAACATTGCACCCTGGATCTTTCCAGCAGCTTCAGGCTGGCGAGCAATCGCCTCCATAGCCTGTCCACCAATACGACCGATACCTAGGCCTGCGCCAATCGCAACAATACCTGCACCGATACCTGCTCCCATAAGAGCGTAACCAGCAGTCAACAAGATAATAGTTAACATAACATTTAATTTATATAATTGAACAAAAGAAATTCCTGTTGATTAATGGTGATCGTCATGCTCCGCAACCGCAGTTCCAATATACATCGCTGTAAAAAGCGTAAATATATAAGCCTGAATAGAAGCAACCAGTATTTCGATCATATTTATAAAAGACACCATCAAAGTACTTGCAATACCGATAGTGTATGATTCGAAGATAAATGCCAAGGCCAGAAAGCCCAAAATCACGATATGCCCTGCAGTGATTGCAACGAAAAGTCGAACCATCAAAGCAAATGGCTTTGTGAATAAACCGATGATCTCCACGGGTACGATTATCAAAAGCATTGGCAAAGGCACACCAGGAGTCATAAAGACGTGTTTCCAGTATTCCTTATTACCATTCACATTTGTGATAATAAATGTCAACGTCGCCAAGACTAAAGTAACCGCAATATTTCCAGTCATATTGGCTGCTCCTGGTACCAATCCCAAAAGATTACCAAACCACACAAACAAGAAAAGAGTGAGTAGATAAGGTACGAAGCGTCTATACTGAGGCCCGATAGACTTCTTTGCGATCTCGTCACGGACAAATATCACAATCGGCTCAATGATCGCTGCGGCACCTTTTGGAGCAACTGCACCGTGCTTTTTGTAATGAGAAGCGGCAGATAGAGCAAACCAACCCACGAAAATCAATACTATAAATAGCATTACGACGTTTTTTGTGATGGAAAACTCTACAAAGCTACCACCATCTGACTTCTGCAAATGGTCGTGTTCGTCGATGTAAAAACCTTCGTGAGCATACTCCTCTCCAAAGAGGTGGGTTTGGGGATTTTGAAAGTCAGTCGAACTGAAAAACTCCAGACCTCTGCCGGATGAATATACAATCACAGGAAGTGATAAAGTCACGTGAGTATCTCCAATAGTGGTAAAATGCCACTCATGCGAGTCCTTTACGTGGTGCATGATGAAGCCTGTCTTATCTCCTTCTCCACCTGCAGCATGGATATTGCCGGAAAAACCTAGCAAGAATGCTGAAATTAAAAGACTTATTACCAGTATTTTACGCTTCATCAACTGTATTATTTGAGGGCTACTTCGAAATCGGGCGCAAGTTAGACAGAAAGGCGAACATATCAAAAAGTAAGTAAAACAAAAATAAGACGAAGAAATCTGCTATAAACAGAATAATATTCTGAGTATTAGGCCAAACTGCAATACCTATAAAAACCAAACTGCCAATTATTCTAAGAATCATTGCCAAAATCATGATTTGGAAGAAATTTTCTGCCAAAGCTTTCAAGAGAAATCCATTGAGTAAAATGATCGAATAAGAGAAAATCAGAAGAAAAAGGTAAATATTCCAAACTTTATCATGGATGACCACTGGCAAAACTAGGCTCAAAATCCAGATCAAAGCTGCAACAGCCGCAGAAAAAAGCAAAAATCGAATGTGAATATTTTTCAGGAGTACCATCTCTTTTGTTTAATTTAAAGTGCAAAAATAGCCATAATTCGGAAACTCATTTATTGTCTTGCTTTGCGGACATCCAAAGCTGGTAAAAAGCTATTGCTACAGACAAAAAAGAAAACAATAATAGCCAAACCGGAAATTTCATCTCGGTTTTCTGCTGAACCCACCACCCAAACCAGGTTCCGGCTCCGATTATTCCAAATAACTGGAAAGAAAGCCCGATATATTTTACATATATGGGAGTTCCTTCAGTTTTCTTCTTCTTTTCATTTTTGTTCATTTCACTCATAATTCACGTTTTATAAAAAAAACTTCCCTCTGGAAACTTAGCTTTGTCATGGCAGAAAATAATCAAAGCGTATTTTCGTTCGCTAAGTAAGTCAAAAAACCTATTTTGGTACTCAATTTGGGACTAGTCATTCATGAAGAAGTTTTCTTTAGTAGCCTTAGGGACATTATTTTTTGCAGCATCATGCTCTTCAGAGCGCAACACGTTCACCAATCGAACTTTTCACAACTTAACCGCACATTACAACGCATATTATTATGCAGATGTGAAGCTTAAAGAAGTAGAATCAGAAGTCACCTCAAACTATAAAGAAGACTACACACAAATACTTCCAGTCTTTATTCCAGTGGACTCTGCGACTATTCAGAGTAATCAGGAAAAACTGCAATCTGCTCGAGAATTGGCTTCAAAAGCAATCGAATGGCATAAAATCAGCAAATGGGTCGACGATAGCTACTACCTGCTGGGCAAGATCGATTACTACCAATCCCAATTCGATGATGCCCTAAATACATTCAAGTACATAAACGTTAATTCTAAAAATGATGATACGCGGCATCAAACGCTTGTCACGCTATTAAAACTTTATGTGGATCTGGCCGACATAGAAAAAGCTAATTTCACCATCGATTACCTTTCCAAAGAATCCAATATTTCCGAAGAGAATCGATACGAACTCTACCGAACACTTGCCTATTATTACGAATCCAGGCAGGATAAGAATGGAATTATTGGGGCATTGGACAAAGCTCTGGAGTATGTCGGTGATAAGAAAGAAGAGTCCAGAATCAATTTTATATTGGCCCAACGCTATCAGCGAATCGGGCTGGATGCCCTAGCTTATGATTATTACAAAAAAGCACTTGATGGTAACCCACCATATGAACGAAGCTTTTTTGCCCAGCTCTATGCGCAGCAAGTAGCGGAACTAAATGCTTCCAAAGACTTAAAAAAGGTCAGAAATTACTACGAGGATCTTTACAAAGACCCTAAAAATAAAGATCTGAAAGACGTAGTAATCTACGAGCAGGCCCTATTTGAAGAGAAGCAAGGAGATACAAAATTGACCATGGAGCTACTCCACCGAGCAGCCAAAGAACCAGGAAGCAATCCAAGGCTAAAAGGCTACATCTACCAAAAACTCGCAGAAATCAATCTCGGACAGTTCAAAGATTACCGAGCTACAAAATATTATCTGGATTCGGCATTAACTTTCATAACCAAAACAGATCCTGCCGCAGTCCAGATTCAAGAGCAAAAAATCTCTTTGGACAGCTACGTTTTTCATTTCGAGCGAATCGAAAAGAACGATAGTCTAACCACGCTTGCTAAAATGTCTCCTGAGGAGCAACGATTAGTCGCAGAGAACTACATCAAATCCGAAGAAGATCGACTCATGGCAGAAGCAAAGGCTGCAGAAAGACCAAGAAATTCGAGCCTTTTTGATAATCTTCTTGCTTTCAACGACAAAGGCTCCGGAACATCCTCATTCTATTTTGATAACGGAGTAGCGATGCAACAAGGAGCAATCGAGTTTCGAAGAACATGGGGAAACAGACCCATGCAGGATAATTGGAGACGAAGTGGAGCAAGTTTTCAAAACTCGGCCACCGCAGTTCTTGAGCCTTCAGAAAATGACTCAACTGATCTAGCCGGAGAAAATAATCCTCTTAGTAATCTTCCTGATCTTGAATCTCTACTTTCAGGAATCCCCAATAACCCCGAGCAATTGACCGAGTTAAACTTACAGTTAGAAGAATCCTATTTTGAACTTGGAAAGCTACTCTATTTCAATCTGGATGAAGTCCCACAAAGCATAGACAATCTGGAAACACTGGTCCGTTTATATCCCGGATCAAGTCGAAAGCCAGAAGCCTACTATTTGCTATACCTCGGACAAAAAGATCTGGGAGGAAATTCGCAACAGTACGTGACCCGGCTAAATCGTGAATTCCCAAGTTCACAGTATACCTTCTCTGCAAATAATCCGCAGGCAGCTTCCGGCAACTTGGCCTATTTACAATCCTCCCAGAGGTATGAGAAAGCTTATGACGCTTATTATTCAGGTCAATATCAAACTACCAAAGATCTCATCAAGTCCACTCTCGAGGAATATCCACTGACTCGCAATACAGAACGATTGATCTTGCTGGACATCATGGTTACGGGTAAAACTGAAAGTAGAGCATTCTATCGAGAGCGATTAGAGGCATATATTCTCAACTCCCAGGTTCCAGAATTGAAAGAATTGGCAAAGAATATGCTTAACCCCTTATTGTCTTCAGAAGAGCTAGCTGCCTTGAATCCAAAAACACCGGAACTAAGTGACTCTACAGCCCTTGCGAGTGAAGAAGTAACAGAATTAGACTCGACTATAGATCTTTCGGATTCTCCTTATAAAATTAACGATGCTCAAACACATATCTTTGTTATCGTAATGAGTCCAAGTGAGTCAGAAAGCGCTAAAAATTTGCTGGGAGATTTGGAAAACTTTCATGCAGAGAATTTTCCAAATTCTAGACTGAGAACAGGAAATATGAATATGAATCGTGAAAATGCGATCAACATCATCAGTCCATTCTCAAATGCCGAAAAAGCGTTGGAGTATTTCAACATTTTCCAAAAAGATTTTGAATCTGAAGGATTGACTGTTGATATCAAAGAAAATTCGTTCTTCATATCAATAGATAATTTCCAAGTACTCAATAAAAATAAAAACCTTGAAGAATACAGGGCTTTTTTCAAGTCCGTTTATAAATAAACTATGAGTAAAGACATTAAGGCAAAAAGCCCTACTTGGGTATCTAAAGCAGTCAAATACCTTTGGATTGCTTTCGCAGTAGGTTTTTTTGGATTCATCCTGTTCGTCTGGATGATCAGTATTAATTTCCTTGGCCTTTTCGGCACACTTCCTGATTTCAAGGCACTGGAGAATCCGGATTCAGAGATTGCATCAGGGCTCTATTCAACCGATGGCGTCCTGTTGGGTACCTATTACCGTGAAAATAGAAGTCCCGTCAAGTACGAAGATTTATCCCCTAATCTGGTAAATGCGCTGATATCGACTGAGGATGTCCGATTCAATGAGCATTCAGGAATCGATATGAAGGCAATGATGCGGGTCTTCGTGAAATCCATATTACTGGGTCAGGACGCAGGAGGAGGTTCTACACTCAGTCAGCAGACTGCAAAGAATTTATTCAAAACCCGTAGGGATGAAAATCAAGGCATTTTGAGCTCCATCCCGGGTCTTCGGATGCTGATTATCAAAACAAAAGAATGGATCGTAGCTACCCAACTCGAAAAAGCTTACACCAAGAATGAAATCTTGACACTCTATTTGAATACTTCCGAATTTGGATCAAATGCATACGGAATTAAAACTGCCTCCGAGACATTTTTTAATAAGAAACCTTCAGAGCTAGAAGTGCAGGAAGCAGCAGTACTTGTGGGACTTTTCAAAGCTCCAAGTTATTATAGTCCGGTTTATAATCCTGATAACGCATTGAGAAGAAGAAACACCGTGCTCTATCAGATGGTAAAAAATGACCAACTGACTGAAGGAAGATTTGATTCTCTGTCGGTGATGCCTATCGAGCTTGATTATAGTGTCGCAAATCAAAATAAAGGTCTTGCTACTTATTTCAGAGAAATCGTAAAAGCAGACTTATTGAAATGGACCAAAGAAAATCTGAAATCAGATGGTACCGCTTATGATCTTTACGGTGATGGCTTGAAAATCTACACTACAGTAGATAGTCGAATGCAGCGCTACGCAGAAGAGGCAGTTGATGAGCACATGAGATCTCTGCAGAAAGCATTTTATAAGGAAATGGGTGACCGAGATCCTTGGGTAGATGGAGAAAATCGTGTGATCCCAAATTTCATAGAAGATGCAGTACGAAGGACCGAAGCGTATCGCCTATTAAAAGTTCGATTTGGAAACGATACCGACTCTATTAACCTAAAGTTGAATGAGAAAAAGCGAATGACAGTTTTTGCATGGGAACGAGGCGAAATCGATACGCTGATGAGCACGATGGATTCACTAAGATATTACAAGAAATATCTACAGACTGGTTTTATGAGTATGGATCCACAAACTGGAAAGATCAAAGCCTGGGTAGGCGGACTAGATCATAAATATTTCAAATTTGACCATGTGAAGCGGAGCAAAAGACAGCCTGGCTCTACTTTTAAGCCTTTTGTATATGCTGCGGCTATCGAAAACGGATACAGCCCTTGCTATAGCGTGATAGATCAACCAGTAGAAGTCTATATTCCCGGACAGCCAGCTTGGAGTCCCTCGAATGCTGATGGATCATTTTCTTATGAAAAAATGACCATCAGGAAAGCGATGGCACAATCTGTGAATTCTATCACAGCCTATATGATGAAAAAACTCAGTCCAAAAATCGTGGTGGAAACTGCCCGAAGATTGGGTGTCACTAGCGAACTTGAAGAGGTGCCATCCTTAGCTTTGGGCGTGAACGATGTATCTGTATACGAAATGGTAGGTGCCTTTGGAACCTTTGTCAACAAAGGAGAACACACCACTCCATTCTATATTGATCGTATTGAGGATAAAAATGGCAATGTCATCCAGCAATTCACCGCTAAAAAGCGGCCTGCCATGAGCGAAGAGCACGCATACTTAATGACCTATATGCTCAGAGGTGGATTTGAGGAAGAGGATGGCACCAGTCAAGGTGTGCCATGGACACTTCGCCAAGGAAATGAGCTTGGGGGCAAAACTGGTACTACGCAGAATGCCTCGGATGGCTGGTATATGGGAATCAGTAAAGATCTTGTATCAGGCACTTGGGTAGGTGGCGATGATCGTGCCATTCACTTCCGAAGCTGGATTTCTGGCCAGGGCGGTCGGACCGCTAGACCTATTTGGGTAAAGTTTATGGAAAAAGTCTACGCTGATGCAAGTTTAGGCTACACTAAAGGCCCTTTCCCTAGACCCGAGCGACCACTTAGCATCGAGATCGACTGCGATGTATATGAGAAGGAGAGTCAACGATTTGCGGATTTCGACTATGACGCTAAGAAAAATGACTTTTAAAGTGGAATATAAACTTGGTAAAGATTGATGCCAATTGTCTTATCAGATTCTCCTGACGTCTGCCGACAAATGTAGATAAAATCACTACCCGAAATGCAGGCAGGGAAGCCGAAAAACCCAAACGTTAAAATCACTAATCTCTTGAGAGGTAGCTCAATAAAGAAAAACAGCCTTATATCAAGGCTGTTTTTTTAAAGTTTTATACTATTAAAACACGACCATTCGAAAGGCAAACTGTGAAAGCCTTAGTGCAAAGCCTCGATAAAGTCTTCACTCAAAAGCATTGCTTGCGCCACGGTTCTCTTAGACGTTTCCATCTACCAACCAACGCATTAAAGAGGGCATCAATCACCAATCGAAAAAAGCAGATTTCAGAGCATCCCATCATTAATAAAAGGGTTTACGTGTGAAAGCTTGAGCCACAATTCTTGGGCTTTTGCTTTTACGACCAAACATATAGGGGCTAGAGTATACTCTCATTTCCAGATAGGAAGTCCTAATTCGTGAATGTTTATTTAATTTTACACCATGCAATCTTCCTCATATCTACCCGGCGAGCACCTCAATCTTCCAGACCAGCCGGGTGTTTACAAATATTTCAATGAGGAAAACGAGCTGATCTATGTAGGAAAAGCAAAGAGTCTCAAAAAAAGAGTCAGCAGCTATTTCAATAAAAATACCGGAGTAAATCAGAAAACCAGAAGAATGGTGAAAGAGATCCGAAAGATTGAAATCACTATCGTGAATACAGAATTTGATGCTTTGCTCCTTGAAAATAACCTAATCAAAAAATCGCAGCCCAAGTACAATATCCTACTGAGAGACGATAAGACCTATCCGTACCTGTTGGTCACAAAGGAGAATTTTCCAAGGATTTTCCAAACTCGAAAATTAATTCCAAAGAGAGGGACTTATTATGGACCTTTTGCCAGTGTGAAGGCTATGAATAATGTAGTGGATCTCATCAGAGAACTCTTTACGATTCGAACCTGCAAACTTGATCTATCGCCCTATAAAATAGCTGAGGGGAAATATAAGGTATGCCTTGAATATCATATCGGAAACTGTCAGGGACCTTGCGTGGGTTTACAAAATGAAGCTGATTACCAAAATGATTTGGATCAAGCAAAACATATTTTAAAAGGAAATCTGGGACAGGCAAAATCCTTTTTCAAGCAAGAAATGCAATTTCATGCTGAAAATCTGGCCTTCGAAAAAGCGCATAAGCTGAAAGAGAAACTTGATCTATTAGAAAAATATCAAGCAAGGTCACTTGTTGCAAGTCCTTCCATCAAAAACTTGGATGTATGCACCATCGTCACTGATGAGAATACTGCCTATGTGAACTATATGCGTGTCAAGAATGGTACCTTGATTACATCCAAAAATGTGGAATTGAAGAAAAAGCTGGACGAAACAGATGAGGAGCTACTACTCACTGCACTGATCCGATTGCAAGATCAATTTAATAGCGATGCTGATGAGGTTCTGCTTAATATTGAACTTGCCGAGCCTATAGAGGGACTTAATGTGTTCACTCCAAAAATAGGAGACAAGAAAAAACTCATTGAATTATCTTTCAAGAATGCGCTTTATTACAAAAAAGAAAAAGCATTACTGATTGGTCTAAATCAAGATAAAAAAGATCGGGTCATAAAGCAGTTGAAAGAAGATCTCAGTCTGCAAGAAGTACCAGATCACATTGAGTGCTTTGACAATTCGAATACACAAGGTACCAATCCTGTGGCTAGTATGGTTTGTTTTCTCAACGGAAAACCTGCTGTCAAGGAGTATCGACAGTACCATATCAAAACCGTCGAAGGCCCAGATGACTTTGCAAGTATGAAAGAAGTTGTGGGAAGAAGATACAAAAGACTCTTGGAGGAAGGGAAACCAATGCCTAAGTTGATTGTGATCGACGGAGGAAAAGGTCAGCTGTCCTCTGCTGTTGAAGCATTGCAAGAATTGGGCGTATATGGACAGATGCCGATCATCGGTATAGCAAAGCGGCTGGAAGAGATCTACTTCCCGGGTGACTCCTATCCTATACACATTGATAAAAAGTCTGAGAGTCTGCGCCTATTGCAAAGAATACGAGATGAGGCCCACCGGTTTGCAATCACTTTTCACAGAAATGTGAGAAGTAAGAATGCATTTGGAACTCAGTTGACCTCAATACCAGGCATAGGAGAAAATACTGCTGATAAATTACTCAGCCATTTCAAGTCCATTAAGAAAATTGATTTAGCATCGGAAGCTGAGGTTGCTTCAGTTATTGGGTCAAGCAAAGCAAGAGTACTATTCGAATGGAGAGAAAAAAATAAAGGGGCATAAAGCCCCTTTTATTACCATTCCCAAAGGAAATTTTCAAACTCTAACAATTTATACTCAAATGCTAAGCCATCAAGATAGGCCTGCATATCCTGATTCGGATTTTCCACAGAGATCATATCCGCAATAAGTGCATCGTCCGAATTGGTAAACTTTCGAACTACAGATCTAAATAATCTGGTCTCAAAAGCTTCATCATAGGTAAGGCTCTTTGCCAAGTTATTGAAGTTTAACCAGCGAGCTTCAGGATGATCCTTAAAGTAATTATAGAAATCTTTGTAACGAATATATGCAATGGTTTTTTGACCAGCGTCTGAATTGGTAGCCGAAGGCATTACCAATTCAATATATTTGATATCGAAGACTATCTCAGAGTGATGCTTGTCAAATACAAAATCCTCTCTGAAATCAAGATAATATAATTGCTTCACAAAGATACTGTCACCCGTTGCATTCAGCCAGAATTTCTCCTGAAACTCGGCTATCGAAAGAGGAGTTGAAAACTCTTCATTTGCAAAAACCTCCAGTGCATTTTCATCGACTACAGCCTTATATATTTGGTTGATTATTCCATTGGATTTAGTGTCTCCAGATCCGTAAAGCGGAAGATTGTATTTCTCTCTAAGGTCTATTCGACGCCACACCCCAACCTGATACATTTTATCATCTTCCCTGATTCTCTTTGCAGAGAAGATCGTGTCCATGGCGAATTGTCTATCGCCAAATCCTGATGGATTTTGGCTCGTTGCAATCTGCGCATGGCTAGCTACTGGAGCAAGCAATGCTGCTAAAAGCAAGGACAAGATTAATTTTGGAAGAAACTTTTTCATAATAATTTATTTATCTGCGTCACTAATCCGATTATTTGATTCGGACAGCAACTACTTGTCTCAATTCTGAAGGAATTTTATTTCCTCTGAAGTTTGTACGGGTTACTTGCCTGATTTCAAAGACAATGACATCACCGGCTCTGGCACTTTCTAATAACGAACGCATTGCTAGGGAATTGCCTGAAGAGATTTGCGAAGTTTGTCTCGGCACTTCATTTCTCAACAACCTCATTTCTCCTCCAGTCACTTCAAAGACAGCATCTTTCGCCATAGTTCTAGCAAAGGTAGGCTCAGCCTTAGCTAGCAATTTAATCCCCGTCAAGGTACCAATCGGATGTGCTTGACTTAGATCAAGTTCATTTCCGTTAGAGGTTACTGGTATCAATGAAGGTGCAGGAACAGGCTTGATTTCGTAATCAACATTACCTATTTTATTACCTCCACTACTTACTCCGATATCCACCTTCCCAGATGCTCCTGGAATTATGGTCAATTGACCAGGTTTATTTCCCTTGATAGACTGACCGTTAGTGACAGAAAACTCAGGAGAATAAGTATTACCCAAAGCAGGCACTTCAATCAAAAGCTCATTGGCACAATCAGCATAGAGTTGATTAACGACCTCTGAAGAAACCTTGATTACAGGCTGAGCTACGAAATATTCATATTCTACAGGAAGTACTTTATCTTCTCCGCCTACATTGGTAATAATCTCACCTTTTAGTACCCTTTTTGCCAAACCCCTATCATCGTATGTACCAGCAGGTGTCACAGCAAATTCAATTTTGCCAAAACCTTTGGCATCTACAGGAACTGACCTACCATCAATCGACATAGTAGGAGCTGCTGATGTGGAACTGGAAGCGATAAACATATCTGCTTCGAATTTTGTACCTGCTGCTACTACGTTTGAAAGCGCTGCAATTCTAGCTTCTGTAACGTCAGCTTTGAAGAAGAATGAACCAATAGAGTTCTGAATAGCCTTCAATGATTCACTTTCGATATTCAGCACTTCATTTTGAAACTGAGAAATAAGTGCAATCACTGCTCCTACAGGCGATTTCACAAAAGTTAAGGCTACGAAATCTTTATTACGTACCTCTCGGTCATTTGCGAAAAGCTCAATGTCTTTTGCATCTTTTGCGATAGGTTGAAACTGCATTTCAGGAAATCCGATCTTACTAAGAATAGTAGAAATCTGCTCTGGATAAGCATTCAGTTTCACCTTCATTTCTTCGCCTCTACCGTTGTTTGCAAAGAGATTGCCAGTTATTTCTGTGTTTTTGAGATTTGCATTGACAAAGTTACCCTCGTCATTTTTTGCATTAGACTGAATGATCAAGTCTTGCTTTAAACCTTCCAAATAGTCATATATCTCTTTGGTAGCCTCACGAACTTCTTTCGCAGCTCCCACCTTAGGCACATCCACTTCCTTGTTACCTTGTTGCTCTACTGTGTAAGCGATTGACTCTACAGTAGATACGTTTTTGCCAATGTAGTTTTTGGAAGTACGTTCCATTCCATCATTGATCAATATAAATTTCTGGAGGATTTGGTTGCTGACCTGGAGAGCCAATAAGGCTGTCAATACCAGGTACATCATACCAATCATCCGTTGTCTAGGTGTCTCTTTAGCTCCTGCCATTTTTTAGTTTTACTGGATTATAAATGAATCGAAGAGAAATTAACCTTTCATAGCGGAAAGCATTCCACCATAGATTTTATTCAAAGAACTAACGTTCTGATTCAATTTTGACAATTCATTTTTAAACAATTCCGTCTCTTTTCCAGCCTCGCTAAGACCTTCCATTGCAGATGTCATGTTCGAGTAGAATTTATTGAGTGTTTTCACATGACTGTTTGCATCCTGAAGTTCCATCTCATATACTGTATTCAAAGCAGATAGATTTTTGGTGACTGTTTGGACTTGCGTGTGATACGCTTTTGCATCCTGAGATGCAGAAGACATTTCTGTAAGTGCAGCGGCAGTTTTGCTATATGAAGCATTCATATCTACCAAAGTTTTGGCAGCAGATTTTACATTTGTAGCGTATTCGTTAGTAGCGACTGCGGCATCTGCCAAGTTGCCCATTTTCTCAGCAGAGGAAGCAAGATTTTGCATTCCTTTTCCTAAGCTTTCGATCAATTCAGGACCAACCTTGGCATTGGCCAACATTTCATCTAATTTTTGTGCTGTATTATCACCTGCGGTAGCATTCAAAGTTCTTTTTGCACCAGGAGCATCGCCGCCCAATTCTGGGTAAACTTTAGACCAATCGACCTCATCTTGTCTTGGCTCGAAAGCAGAAAGGAAAAAGATCGCTGCCTCAGTTGACAATCCAATTCCGATCATCCAGTTAGCACCCTGCCAATCCAAAATTTTAAACATAGCACCTAGGATTACAACAGCAGCACCTATACCGTAAATTTTCGGCATGATGTTGAAGTAGAAATTATCTGAGAAAGATTTGCTGTTACTAGCCATTTTTAAGAATTAAATTAAGTTTTGAGTGTTTTTGAGTGGGTTGTGT
>Ga0136586_1000129_pt1 | contig 19163 bp, 19 predicted proteins | sample AntRauMFilla1562_FD_104926 | JGI IMG/M metagenome (GOLD analysis project Ga0136586, IMG submission 104926) | Saline lake microbial communities from Rauer Islands, Antarctica - Metagenome Filla 1 #562 | ecosystem: Environmental > Aquatic > Non-marine Saline and Alkaline > Saline | place... | reverse complement strand
TGGTTCGGTTCGAACGAGTTCTGCTGTGACCAGACTTTATGAATTGCAGTCAAAGCATCGTTTTCTAGCACACGCATAGGACTGTGTGGAACAGGAGTACGCGGACTATTGTCCCAGGATTTTGGGGTACGTATTCCCATCGAAAATACATTGAACAGTTTATGAGAAAGCAAGTGCCACCTACCAGCTCGTTCGCCTCCGATTTCGCGTTGTGGCATTCCCCGAGCAGTCTGCTCGTGATGTGGTGCTGAGCGTCCTGGCAGACGTTGTTGATGCTCATCCTTGTTTCTCCATGTTCCCCACGTGTAGAGCGTTCCATTATTGCTCACGATGCTCTGGTGATAAGTTCCAGCACTAACAACCTTTACATAATCGCCATCTGGTAAATTCAAGGATACAAGAGCAGGTGCTCGTTTGGTGTCCATTAGTCTCTGACAGAGCTGTGCCTGCGCTCCTTGTCCCCAAGTAAAAACTCGTTTGTCGGCAGTAAGTGCAATCATGTGATTCAGTCCCATCGCAACAGTGTGCAATCCACCCTCCCCGAACATACCATCTGCCGTCACCAACGTAAACAAGGATTTATTGCTGTATATATTTGCGCCCAGCCCCAATACACCCATCTGTCCGTATCCACACATCCACAATTCACTAACATTTCGTGCAGAATTCTGATTTGCGAGGAGCGCTGTTGAGTCGCCACTCGCAAACACTGCCGTAATATTGATAATTATGGCAGTATTCATCGCAATCTGACACGGAATGTCTCGGTCATCCAGATCCTCTAATCCCAATTGCCCGAATTGGTTCGATCCCCATGCCCATACACTGCAAGAGGGGGTTTCCGCCATCGCAATACAGTGCGAAACACCCGCTGCAATCATCGTGATTTGTATATTGTAAAAAGGCATGTGACGTATAAACGCCATAAGTGTTGTTTGTTGGCTATCAGGTCCCAATCCCAATTGTCCATGCTCACCCGTACCACAACTCAACACTTTCCCGTCGGTTGTGAGTAACAAGGAAAAAGTGCCGCCGCATGCCACCATCGCGGCTGAACACTGCGTGGAATCGTTACTGGATTGTAATGACACTTGTGTCGGCACAGTGACGAACCCTGCATTCATCACAGACGGGTCCAAGCCGAGACGTCCATCTTGCCCTTTTCCCCACATGTACAGAGATCCATTCGTGGTCACGCAGGCTGAATGCTCCTTGCCGGCAAACACAGTTGCTGGCATATCATCATTCCACCGATTCCTACTCCATTCAACTTGGACTGGTATTTGGTGATCTGTGCGATCGCCACAACCCAGTGTCCCATTTTCATTGCAACCAAACCCGTACATTGCACCGTTCTCTGTCAGAATAAGAGTAAAACAGTCGCCTAACGCTACAGCCATGATAAACGTGATAACGGGTGTGTTCCAAACGTTCTTTCCACACCCTTCTTCAATACTTATATATACTATCTGGCCCAGTTGCACAATGCGCAAATTGAGTCGTTTTATTACGATGTTCATGCAGGCAATGAAATAAATTGAAAACAAGAGTGGATCTTAATATATTTTATTGGCACTACGATTTATTTGCATGAAAGACTGGAAATGGACCGTAGACGGATGATTGATTTCTCTCTCTCTCGCTCACTTCCTGTCGAATTAGAGCTCGTTGTATATGAGACGAAAAATCTCTTCGTCCACGTTGCCATATAGTGTGTCCGATCCCAAACGGCGGTGTCGACCCATGCAGAGAGCAAGTATGTGACCGGGAAACAGATAATGCCATCGTCCGAGAGATACGTGCGCAAATTCGCTAGCACACACCTTGAATGGTTGCAAATGTTCGCCAGTGTGGTGTGTATGGTCGCCCCATATGTAAAGATGGCCTTGTGTCGATACCGCTAGCGACGTTTCGTTGCCCGCCGATACTAACTCGATGTCGTGTTCTTCAAAAAGGGACGGAGAAATGCGACGGAAACACGCAGCATTGCAAGGCGGTTCGTGTAGGAGAGATTCAGTTTCGGTCCACGATCCGTGATTGCCACTTACCCACACAACGTTATCCTTGGTGACGAGTAGTGTATGCGAGTCGCCACAGGACACCATTCGCACTTCTGCTTTGTCCATGTGCACTGGGTCCCAAACGCACCTAAATCGATTCGTTGACTTTCCTTGAATGTCGATACCGAGTGATCCGTCGGCACCGCTTCCACATGACCACAACACACCTGCGGTCGTAATTGCCATTGAAAAATCACTGCCACCGTCCATGTACACAAAATCGCCACCGCCTGGCGCAGAATTCATCGCAACCAATTTCGGAGTGCTGACCGAAAAGTCCCAATTACCGTGTCCGAGTTGACCATTTCGATTCAGACCCCATGTCCACAGCTTTCCTCCTGCCCTCGAAAGAGCCATACCATGTCCATATCCAGCTGCGATCAAAGCGATTGGGGTGTTGTCGAAACGCGATGCGTCAATATGAGTAAATCGTGTTTGTATCACATGATTTCCCGCACCAAGCTGACCAGTTTGTGCGTCGCCGCTACCCCATACGAGGCCATTCCCGGTGAGAACGAGAGAAAAATCGGCACCACACGCAATCATTGTTACTGGCGAGTCGCCAAACACTTGTCGGGGAATTTGACGTGGGACTCGTGCACTAGAAATCAAATCACCCAGCGCCAATTGTCCAAATTGTCCACTACCCCACATGTATAGACTACCGTCGCACGTCACACAGCCAGCGTGCGCCATCCCTGCAGAAGTCATGATGGCAGAATGACCGTCGAACACAACATTTCGGTCCATCAAGATCGGTCGACGTTGATTTAGACTGTTTCCAATTCCAAGCTGACAGGTGTCGTTGACGCCGAATCCATAGAGATCGCCGTTTCGGATGATGAATGAAAAAAAATCGCCCGACGTCGCTGCCATTGTGCGTCTCGAATGTAATTATATGTAAAGAGAAGAAAACGTGCGCGTGTGCAATTTTGCGGGGAATTAAATGATTTTTGTGGAAACTGGATTAAATGGCAGTTTATGTCCGAAATACTAATATAGTGGCACTTTAAGTGTCTTCTGAATTGTCTATATGCAAATGTCAAGCAATTTGTAAGCAGATGCAAGCGAGACCCCGTTGCCTCTGTATATCCAATCGAGATTTTCCATTTACAAGTTCTTGGTCGTCGACTTATATAAACACACACACTCTTCGCTCAGAAATGAGAACCTTCTTCTACACCAGCCGCAGGAAGAATGTTGTCATCGCAGGGGCTGTGTTCAGTAAAATTGTCTTGTTAGTGCTGGCATCTTATATAGCTTTCATTGACCAGTGTCGAGACTTTTGTACATCACACGAGCAAGATTCAGAGTCCATTCTGGTGGAATTCTCCACGTGGTTTGCAATTGGCACTGCGGTCGACATTGTAGCTTCATGGTTGTTGGTGTTTTTTGGTGTTCATGAAAGCTCACCTACGAATAATCCGCAGGAGTGTGAAATTCACGACCGAAACCTGACCCAAAATAAAAACATAGAATATATCATTATCAGTAACATTGTAGAAATGATTGCGCTGGGCATCTATGGCATCGTTTGTCTGATTATTGTTCCGCAAACATGTTCAGACGGACCGGTCCGTAATAATTTCTGTCACACGACAACATGGCTCCTTACGGTCGGCTCCATCTTGTGGGCCATTTCTGTTGGATTCGTGCACTATAACAATACCAAAGTTGCGTCACCGGGCGCGGGCAAAATGACTGATTACACACACATTGGTGGTTAGAGAGTGAAATGGAATGCCGACCCAACGGGTTTTAACAATGATTAGACGACCTTGGGGTCAGTCTGTGAAAGATGCAAAACTCACAAAAGCATCGTCTTTTGGTCAATTCTTGGTCCTTTGCATAGATGCTGATTTTTACAAACAAGTTATTTTCGAGGCTTTCGGAAATGGCACGCTGAGCGCATTAAAAGTTGCTAAATTGTAAATAAAGCAGGTATTCACCTTCCAAAGTGCTGATTCTACACGTTTTGGACGTATTTCGGCGTGTTCTTGGAAGTCTACTCGTGTGCCTCGCGAATGGTGTTGCTCACTCGCACTATTTTTGCTGTTGTGTCGCGCAAAAATACGCTGGAGTGCATAAGAGTCGACGATACACGTTTTGCCACACCACAGACACGGTTCAGAATGTCTGACACCGACAATAAAAAACCAAGTAAAGGTTCTGACAATCCTTCTTCAAGCAAAAAGCGTGCAGCTGCCGCGGCTGCAGCTGCTGACGCCCAGGATGATACCAAGACTGGTGACGACGCACTTGCCTCACCCATGGGATCTCCGCAGAGCCGCAAGCGTGTCAAGGTAGACAAAACGGAGCGCAAAAGCAACAAACTCACTGCGTCAGCTCCTACTTCCGCTGTGCTGGATATCGTCAAGACAACGGAGATTGACCAGGGCCATAACGAGGAGGATGCGGAGGACACTTTTGATACGCCCAACACAACTGTTGTGTATCCCGTAATTCTCAAGGGAGTTTCCGATGATGTTGACGTCGATACGGCCGTGGTGAGGATTGAAATGAAAGACAAGATAGAGACGGAAGACAAGGTCGACGTGCTGGGCTCTGATATTAACAATGTTTTCAAGATGTGTCCATCGGTACGCAAGCTCGCGTTCAACGCTATGTTGGCGTCCAAGGGTCCAGCAGAAGCTCTGACGATCACTGCTCGTCCCGAGACGCTAGTTCTCGTGATGATCACGAAAGACATGGAACGTGAGAGTAAGATGGGCAAAGAGAGGGGCGCTCTCTTCACGTCCATCAGCTTTGTGACACTGAGAATCTTAGAGGCTGGTTTCAATTCGGCCCCATATGAAAAAGTGGAGGGAGCAAACGCCAAACAATTGGTGTTTTGCGACAAAAAGGGCAAGATGATTGACAAGGGTCGACCCACTAAACTTGCGAGTGTCTCGGTGATTGATGGCGTCAAGTACTTGGACATGAGAACTTGGGAACCACATCCCTCTGCGATGATGAAGAACAAATGGCGCGGCACCCCTACCGATTGTGTCGGTGTAGTTGCGCCAGGTGTCCCTTTTTCGTGCAACATCTTCAACGAAAACAAGGACAGCATTATGGAAAATGATAGCACCGAGCTGAATCTCAAGCCTTTTTCGCTGGCCATTGTTGGTCTCACTATCAAGTCGCGCGAGCAGTGTGTGGCGGGATATGGCATCGCTGTCAAGAGCGTCCGCCACATTGAAGGTGTGAATGTGGCGATGACGGGTCTGTATCACGACGATTTCTTTTACACGGATCGACGTGGCATTATGGAACAAACGAACGACCGTTTGCAGCTCACAACGCGCGTCAAGGAGTACACCAATGATCTTTCGTTTGTTTGCAAGCTCGTGCGCAACAAGGACGAAGTTACCGAGATGCCAGTGGTGTGCATTCTTCCGACCAAAGACATGGGCGTCGAGAAATCTCGCAAACAGTACACTGTACACATGCAGCCCAATAACAAAGTGCTCGAACTCGCAATTGTCGACGAAGGTAGCATTTACCATGAGAAGCGCTTTCGTGTCACGATTCCCGACAACATGTTTACGATTGAAGAAACGGGTCTGCCCTGGATCCAATTTTACTTGCAGTGGATGTTGAATGCCAATGCTTGCCGCATTATGATTGTGCATAACGAATATCAGTTCAAGCGCATGAGCGATGGCACTGGCTCTGCCTCAATGCACTGCGCTTTGGTTCCAGACGAAGAGCGTCTCTTCAGCGACAAAAATGCCGCTCTTGTCTTATCTCCTGCCATCATGTCGTCATTAAATGACCGTATCAAGGGGCGGAAAAACACCCTGGACATGTATACCGGATGGGTGATTCACGTTGATGAAAGCTCAAACACAACATATGCTATGCTTTTCGACAAGACCAAAGCCTATGGTCCTGAGATCGAAAAGCCTGTCGTGGAGGCGGCACCCATCTCTGCTGCAGAAGGTGCTGTTGAGGTTGGCGCAGAGGTTTGTGTGCAAGATGGCGCCGAGGGAATGGATGTCAATGTCGCTGTCGATTCAGAGTGCGATCCCGCAGGCGAGCACACTTCAATCATCTGCCGAATCTACAAGGGCATGAATCCTGCACGACACATTTGGCGCGGCTACCTACTGACCATCGACAATGAAAATGACGAGGTGCAGCGTTTATTCCAGATTGGTATCAAGTCGAAACCTGCCTATTTGAAGACAGCCGCCGACGGGGGCGTATCAGCTAATGCCGACATTTTCGAAACTTGCGACATGCTCTTTGACTAGTGCATGAATGCGATAGCCAGCTTGGTTTGTTTAGACGGTCGATTTCATTGAAAAATGTCAATGAAATCAAACACTTTTACCCTAGACTATGTCCGTGAAAATTTGTCTCTTTCGTTTAGACTATCGTATATAGAAACGGAATATCGTAATATGTTGACGGATTTTATTACATATTACAAAGAAACAAAGCATGATGGCGTCTGTGTGATGAAAGCGGTTCACACCAAAAGATTTAGCATCACATCAGTGTGTTTCTCGTGTGTTGTGTGTCAATCTATATAAGCGCTGCACTTGACATGTGACATATCACACAAATTAGCGATCAGTACACTATGACCAGTCCCCCTGTCAGGAATACAAGCATCGCCAAAGCTTCGATGCTCAAGCATCCCGTGCGACAGCACTCCACTTACGCCCTCGCGAGTTGGAGAGCGCGTGTGTTTCCCAAGTCCGAGTATTCGGCAACCAAGAGATAAAAGCCGAGTCGCAAGGACAAGAACTTGCGAGTGGAGATTTGTCATTTTTGAATTATTTAATAAAATGTATCAAAAAGAAGAGTGCTACAGCACGTCTGATCCATGTTTAAGGCATTCTTGTACGAAATTGTATGTTGATATGCAATGTGCCCAAACACGAGATCAAGAGAGAACCTGAAGTTTGACCATTCAATCATTGATGTCGTGTTCAGTCAACTATAAAATGTGCAATTTTTACCGCAACATTTTAACATCACATTTCCACCATAATGCAACAGCAATACTTTTCACTGTATAAGAAGAGATCAGACTATGATATTCTGCTCACCAATCTCTGGGCAGAAGTCAAAGATTTGTATGCTGCATTGTCATTTCATCAACGAAGACGGAATGAACTTGAAAATCGACTGAATGATCATTCGACTGAATGATTTTTTCCAGTTGTATCGCTAGCACCTCACAGTATATAAGCCTGTGTGTGTAAGTGGGAACATCTTTTTCTTCGCAAACACGCGGTGCTGTGATGTACCTCAGCCATGCAGGTGAATCTTCTCGCACGCAAGGGACGCCAGTATCACCGACTACGTGTGGGGTTTGTAGTGTTTTCATCCGGCATAAGCATATGGCGTACGCATGGGTAGACACGGAGGGAACCTCGCACTACATTTGTGCAGGTTGCCACGAAGCAGGAAATGTACCCTGTTTCGATGCCATGGTGCATCAACGCAATCAACATGAGCGATTTCATATTGCAGAACAGATACACATGGTTACGCATCGCATGCATGAGATTGAGATTGAGCAGGTTCATATCACAGAACAGATGCACGTCGTGACACTGCGCATGCATGAGCTTGAGAGTGAACGCACGCTTCTTGTAGACAGACAGCAAAATATGGCTCAGGAGCATCGCCATTGCGAGGAAACATATCATTGTCTGGTGGTGCGTGATGGCACTGTGCAGACTTACTTAGAACGCGATCTACAAGCGCAAAAGTTCCAATCTGCTTTAGTTTCTGCCCGCGCATTCCCCGGTGCAGGCGGGGGGTCGCAGGTTGCAGGATCAACGTTACTAGACGGGGTGGAGAGAGATGGCAATGTCAGCAGCTCGCACAGTACACCACTCATTACAAAAATGAAGATAGGTCTAACAAAGCTTGAAGCATTGGCGTCCCCATGGGCTACCATGTCAGATGCCATGATGGTAGAAAAAGGCGATACGTTCTTCAATAATATGAGGTGTTTGGTGGTGAAATGTAACTTTGATTTGGGGAAAAAGAGCCTGATGTGTGCGCGTGTGTTGGGGGTTACTGAAGATGTTTTTCTGACCGAGCTTGTCCGCAAAATGTTTTTCTGTGACTTTTTTGCCAATAACACGGCTTCACGTTTTCAGCGTACTGTGCACTCGAATTCGTCGATCCCACGAGTGAAATACAGGGAGGTGTTGCTTGCGCAGGTGCATGAAATTACCACCAACATGATCACAAACTTCTCGTCGAATTTGTTCACGGTCAACATGTTGGAAACAACAAGCGCAGGCACATTCACACATGCACGATCTGTTATCCTCTGTGCTATAGGAATTGTGTGTAAAGGCGAAGACGTGTATTGTGATGCGATGTCGGATGCTGAAATGTCGGAGGATGACATGCCACATCCAGGCGACGATGACGGCACAACATACACCCGCATTTCGCCATATATTACTGACAGCGTGCACAATGCCCCATTATTGTCATTTCAGGTGCCCGAGAACAAAGCATTTTCCTTATATTTATTCAACTTGAGTGATGCAGATCTGTGTGTCCTCAAACGTACGCTCGTAGAAATCAAGCACTACAACAGTGTCATTATTGAGGGAGATGTGCTCGTTTCTCACAAATACAGTAGCAGGAAAAATGAACCTGACACCAACATACCAGCCAACGGCGTCTCGCTTGTGCTTAAAATGACCGGAGCCCAACCCCCGACAACCCAAAAATACGAACTAAAAGACGCCAATAACAGAGTCTTTTTGCGTGTAGAGACGTCTTTGGCGACACAGTCTAAACAGTAGAATAATACGTGCAAGCATGAATCGAATCACTCGGCGTAATATTGGAAAAAATTGCGAAGCCACTTTTATACCACAACGGAATGTTTGCCCGCCATCCACTCAAAACACATGTCCAGATGTGCTTCCCTGCCTGTTTTTGTATTTGCCAGCCCTAACACTGTGTGCAATTTCCACCATTGGGTCCTGAGTACCTAGCGTTACAAGTGCACGCGGTTACATGTCTATTATCTGCTGGAGCGCTAGCATTTGCTGCACATGCTTGGCATACACTTGACACTGCCCTTACACTAGTAGAAACCCAGCCGACTGTGCAGTTGAGGATTTGGGGTTGAAAGTATACTTCTTTTATATAGCATATTCAGGGAATGCCGCGAAAACAGGCCGACACCGACAATCAAAATAAACTTCATACCCATCCCACAAATCAAATCAGCTACGATATAAGGATGAGTTGGCATGATATTATTGACAAAGCCAGTATTTTTTGAAAATATATTTTCATGCTTCCGTGCATTCCTAAAGGGTGTTTTGTTCATCGTTGCGATGCTCAAAACGTCGACCCACATGTCACATATGCGAGCCATTTCAGTGCTGTACGCAACTACATTTCGGGCAAGTGCAACAGGACACCGCGCGTGAAGTAGGTATCGTCGTCAACGATCCACATCGCATTCAGTGCTGCAAAGCGATTGTGAAATTCCTGAAACAAGTCGGGGGTCATAGTAGAAAAATGACGCTGGCGGATGCTTGCCACGGTATCACGATCTAAAGTCACTGTCGTAGGTCCAGGTGGTGGTTGGGCGTCTCCCATCTGATACACGGCAAAAATCACGTCAGTCCTGGCAAGATCATTCATACACACACACCCTTGATGCAACAAGTTCAAATTCACAAGTAGATAGTGATTAAAGTTGTAATAAAGAATTACCTCATTCACATCGAAAACAGCACGAGGCACCGACGGACCGACGTAGAACTGGAATAGACCACGATTGGTCATGCCTATGAAGGAGAATAGGGGATGCAAGTCATTCTCTTGAGCATAGCTGGGCATGACAATCATTTGCCCATATACCAATCCATTCCCCGTATTATTGCTCAAAACCGGGGGAGGTGGTGGAGGAGGAGTTTCATTGACGGACGGCACGGTGACGGCATTATGTTGCTCAAAAAGTGCTTGCGACTGTCGGCAATTGCGACTCTCCGCATTTTGTTTGCGTACGGGTCCCTTGCGCTTACCACCCCGACTTCCACGACCACCACGAGTGGCGAGAGGCAATGCTTCATCCTGGTTGTGGAATGCATGAGCTTTGGTATTTAATTTGCTGTTTTTCAAGTGCACTACCTTGGCAGCAAGGACGTCCTTTTTTGCCCTCTTATTTGAAGCAGCACCAGCTGCTACATCTTGGCGTCGGCTGTGTTTGATCTCATTCGTTTGAATGGCTTGTTGCATTTCACTGTTAGATTCAGCTGGTGGCAACAGATCGGAATTTGAAGTAACGCGATATGTTTCTACAGGAGCAGGTCTGGATGAACTTGATGCGCTGCGTGCAGAAGATCCCGCACCATGAAGCCCTTGATCATTGTTCGAACAAGCATGCCCATCGGTCTGTAAACGACGGAGAATTCGTCGATGGCCCTCTTCAATGAGTACACTCATCAGTGCGGCAGACGACATGAAATCTAATATATTCTGATGTGCGTCGGCTTCTTCCCAAAAAATCGCCCACTGCTGTCGAGTGGGACAGAAAAATTCAATGACGCCCCGTCGAAATGTTTCCATCGTAAAATTCCGACTACCAGCTTCGTTGCTGTCGTTGTTGTCCACGTCAGTCTCACTGTACACATCGCGTATGTTGCGTTGAGACACCACAGCACCGAGCAGATGGTCACGAAGAAGGCGCATTGTCTCGCGTGTTCTCTCTGCGAATGACGTGTTTGTCACAGGAGGCTGCCAATGCCAAAACACCAGAATAATCAAAAATGTCAAGGCGTACACACATCGTTTATGCAAACAGACCTTGATGTGTAGCATATTACACACGTACACGCACGAATACATACATTACATACCATGACAGAGTGCGTGTGATTCCGAATTGGGAAAGCGTTGGTGTCCGAAGTGGCACCTGAAGCAGCTCCGTTGACTACGCCAATGTTGTTAGATTCTGCGAAGAGCGGAAGGTATGAGCCAGTCGCGGCGCCCATGCTTGTCCAGGGTGTATGGTTGACATTTGAAGTAGCAGTGTTGTTGAGAAAAACTTGATTTTGCGGCTGTTGCACGACGAACGGAGTAGGAGAAGTGGTGTTATGTGTGTGTAACTGTTGTGAATTTACCTCGGAGATTTCGCGTGGAGACGACGAATGGTTCAATACCACATCGGATGACTGTAGAGGATGCATGGCAGCGCGTGATCGATGTCTTCTCGACACTCGGGCAGTTTGCGTATTTAACTCTGTGGAAACTGCCTCCGTCGATTCACTCGGAGCCGACGAATTTCTCGATCGACGTCGTGCCGACATGCTGATAGATGCCGCTTCGTTCAACTCCGCACTAGCAGAAACTGAAGTGTGAAAATCTACACACTTTGGACACGTTTTCTTGCCCCGTTTACATGCTTTACAATTCACAACACGCTTTTTTGGTGTTGCAACAACTTGAGCTGGTGACGTCCTTGTGCAGGGCGCAGGTGTGGGATCTGGTGTAGATACAATTTCTTCATTTGGCACGATGGTCTGCGGATGCTGCCAGGCATTTCCCCCTTCGCCTGCAGACGGTCTTGGTGTAGAAAGAGGGCATCCAAATGTCGTTGTGCAAGGCGCAGGCGTGGGATCTGGTGTAGATACAATTTCTTCATCTGGCAAGATGGTCTGCGGATGCTGCGAGGCATTTCCCCCTTCGCCCGCAGACGATCTTGGTGTAGAAAGAGGGCATCCAAGTGCCGTTGTACAAGGCGCAGGCGTGGGATCTGATGTAGATACAATTTCTTCATTTGGTAAGATGGTCTGCGGATGCTGCGAGGCATTTCCCCCTTCGCCCGCAGACGATCTTGGTGTAGAAAGAGGGCATCCAAATGTCGTTTCCCAGGCATTAAAGTCAATGTTTGGCGAAGTAACGGGAGTCGGCGGTTTTGGTGTGCTAGGGCCAGGGCTGGAAGCCGTAGAACGTGCGTCGCCACTGCCAGCAACTTGGTCGGATGCCGCTGAAATCAAGGACAAGGGAGTATTACTGCGATTCACCTCAGTACTCGAATCCTCGCTCGTCGAAGCACCGTTGTTTGCGACAACAGTAGAAGAAAAATGCGTGGTTGGAAATAGCGAGGCTAGAGTGGAGGCAAGAATATCAGTTGCGTGTTGAGCTGCCGAGACTGCGTTTGGAGCTGGCAAGGATGCGTGTTGAGCTAGCGAGGATGCGTTTGGAGCTAGCGAGGATGCGTTTGGAGCTAGCGAGGATGCGTTTGGAGCTGGCGAGGATGCGTTTGGAGCTGGCGAGACTGCGTTTGGAGCTGGCGAGGATGCGTTTGGAGCTGGCGAGGATGCGTGTTGAGCTAGCGAGGATGCGTTTGGAGCTGGCGAGGATGCGTGTTGAGCAGGCGAGGATGCGTTTGGAGCTGACTGAAGGAGAGGTGTCAGTAGAGTGTCATTTTGTGCTGACTGAAGGAGAGGTGCTAGTAGAGTTTCGTTTTGTGCTGACTGAAGGAGAGGTGCTAGTAGAGTTTCGTTTTGTGCTGACTGAAGGAGAGGTGCTAGTAGAGTTTCGTTTTGTGCTTGCTGGGAGTTGGACTCAGATTCTTCGTCTTCTTCGCTGCCTGCAAGCAACTCAGCTTGACGTATGAGCCAGGCTGCTTTTTCTTCCTCCAGGAGTCGTTTGCGTTCCGCCTTTTTCGATGCTCTACTGATGCTGTCATGTTGAAGTTTCTCGTCCTTCTTCTTGCGATTTTCGTCATCATCGCCACCACCCTCAGAGGAACTTCCGATTGTATCTTTTTTTTGTTTGCCGCCCTTGCCACTCCCACTCGAAGCTTGTGTGGCTTCTTGCTTGCCGTTGCTGTTTGACGTTTGTTGTGAAGAGGTACTTCCGCTGTTGGAATTTGATGTTGTATCGCCCGTATCCTGGTCCGTGGCCGCAGATGTAACTTGAAACAGCATGGTATTGAGAGGTGGTGACACATAGTTGAATCCCAGAGCATCTTGCATACTGATGTCGGAAATGTGTACGCGAAAATCAGACAGCAGGGACTGAAAAGTCAAGGCATCAAGACGATTTCCCTCGATTTCCAGTAACTCACATTTTGGATCTTCTTTGTTGTCGGCCGTCGCCTGCCAAATTACACACAGAATGATGAAGCAATCAGCTGATTTTTCAAGACTGGCAGGGCATACAAACAGGCCGCCCTTCCTAGTGACAGTGCATACAAATAGACCGCCCTTCATATGTAGATACAGTGAATGATTCGTAAGGGAGCACTACAATTATTCAATAACACGCGGCGTCTTACCCTCGTAGTGGCGCATGCACTGTAATCGACTGACAACACATCATTCAATATCATATCATGACCCGCATCATCTTGATCGAGGAACGTGCTGGAAGCTGGACATGAGTTGCACGAATGCTCTGTCCAGTCTGCTGCATCAAAGAATCCAAGCAATTCCTCACATTGAACAATTGCTGGGTGTACGATCACCATTTCTGAGCCCATCACATGCACATGAGCATGGTTTGGCGTAGATGCAGCTGACTGGTAAACAGCATTTGCAGTCTGTGAGTTCAAAACATGCATCAGAACACAGAAATTCCACACCACCGGAAAATGGAAACGCACAATTATTTTCAGGTACATGATGCAAAGAGAAGGATAGGGGTGAAGCAACCTTATCCCCACGCATGTACATACGTTTGCGCAGCATGCGTAGGTCCGACGAAATCGGCTCGCCCTCCCAAGCACTCTGTTGGTGATTTGCAAGATCCTGGATCAGTTGCTGGCATTCTTTTACAGACTGTACAAGAACTTGAATATATTTGCGTGCATGCGACGGTGTGAAGCCGAGACGTACCTCCATAGCACATACAATGTTGACGAAAACACTGATTGTAAGCAAGAGCCTCAGACATGCCGACATGTCGAAAACACGCAAAATGTGTCCTGTGCGAGGTGCGAGGTGATGCAAAATGAGGATTAATATACAAAGTTCGGTCTACGCCTTCTCACGGCATTTCTTCATAAGCATGCGAGGTCCTCGCTCACACCCAATATCAAATGACGAATTTTTTTAGTCCAAAATCACGTTTAAGTCAGCAAAAAATCGCCTCATTCAAACAAAAACACACCTTCCGTTTTTTTAAGTTGTTGGTTCGAATCTAGATCTCCAACGACACGATGGAGTATTTCATTGCTCGTCTCTACATGAAAAGATTTGTCCGCTTCCCAACAAACTTGCATCTCCAATTTTAGCTTTTGTGCATTCGTATGTTCATAAATGTGTTCAAAACAGTTCTTGTGCCACACACAAACGCCACAGCACAAAATGCTCGATCATGTGTCGAGACTCAGCCTTCTGCGCAAGCGAGTGAAGTCCAGCCGTCTTTGCCTTTTCAAAGAAGAGCAGAAACTGAGCAAGCTGCGCTGGGAATTCGGAACCGTCACGTACAAGAAGCACATGTTGTCGCAGGAAACAATCAACCTGACACATGGTCCTGCCCCAGGAGTAAGCTGGGGTGCGCATTCTCTCACTTTCAAGTGTGCAAATTTTCGCAAGGCACTTCTGAAAGAAGAGCAGAAGCTTGCTAAGAAGCGCTGGGAACTTGCTTGCTGCAAAACCAAACGGGACGCCCTTGATTCCGGACTTGAAATTGATGAGTAAGAACGCCATGGAATGCGCAGTCGCAAAAACATATTTTTCATGCAAATAGAAGCATCGAGCAGAACATTTAGAGCCTGATTTTATTGAATAAATTTTTTTGCATTTAATTGTGATTGGAGTGAGTTTGATCGAGCTTCAATTGTCACGATGAAGACAAGACGAGATTTCCACAAAGGCAGGCACAACACTTGTGGTACATAGTGCTTGATTGAGCGGGACGCACTCCAAAATCTTTGAAGAAAGAGACGCCCGTGGAGTGTACCCGGAAATACATTGGAAAATGCATGTCTCATCAATATCTAGAATTTCCCACCAGTGTGTAATATAACTCGCAAGTATGCTGTTGTTGACACGGATCACCCGGAGCGAAAGTTCATGTGATGGTGGCATGGGCTCGATGTGCAAGAGAGAGGACAGTTGTGACAAAGAGAGGGCAAAGAATTGAAAGCAAGGAGCAAGTGTAAAATCATCCGAATTGCGCACCGAAAACTTCATCTGTCCATTGTTGAATGGGGCAAATTTTTCTTGTCGAAACAAGTCATGATTCTTAGTGCACACAAAGGGAGGATCTCGATCTGACGGGCGCTGTAGCTTGTATCCGTTGTCACAAGCGGCTCGACATCCTGGCAGCACTATGAAATTTTTCACCGCCCCGACAAAAACGTGCAAAGGACAGATGCGACATCCGCACGTGCATCCCTCCGAAAAATTGTCTGTGGATGAACAATCGTCCAAATACATCTCCTCAATATCGTCCGCAGCTCCGCACGGCACGCTTGCCTCGAGTTCACACAGCACACACTCTTGTGTTTGTGGAGAAACAAAGTAATGCGATGGACATGCTTCGCAGAGCAAAAAATTGGAAGTCGCTTGTCGAATCTTGCCCGTCTCGCATGCCAAACAATGTTGATTTGCGTGCATGCTATCATCACTGGTGGAGGTGTGTGTGGTATAATGTTGCAGGCTGCAATTGTGACATCCAAGCGTGTTTCCTGGATTAATGCTGTTGGCAGGACACCCCGTGCATTTTTTGGTGTTTTTGTCCATTTGTGTACCTGTTTTTGTGTGTGTGTGAACATACTCTTAATGCGTGCGTGGGTGCACTAGAAATTGAAGTTCACAAGAAGGGTAAGACGTAAGAATACATCCTGTAAGCATCTTCTTGCTGTGTTGTCGATATGCCAAGTGCCTGGGTTTCTGGCCGAATTGTAATATTTTGTTTAATTACGAATTAGCTGTACAGAAACATGGCACGCCTTACCTGGTGGACATACGGAGCAAAAGTTGGCCATGGATTCTCTCCCGTGGAAGGGAGCACATGGAATGCATTCGATCATGCCAACATCGCCGGTAAAAAAGTGCGCTGGACATTCTTGACAGCGGTGATACCAGATGGTTACGGTGTCCGCACCCAAAGTCACGATGATTTCGGACACGTTTTTGGGCACATAATTTCGAGCACACATCCCGCAGTTTCCCGCAAAATCGAGACCGAATCCAGGATGTCTACAACTTGACAGTTTGTGTTTTTCCGCAAGCGAGAGGCAGTTTGTTGTGGATGAGGAAATACTGGGACGACAGACGGTGTCTGAGCAATTTGTAGCCCCGCGTCGCACGCTTGTGTCAGGTTCGAAAAGCACGCAAGGTGTACATATATTGGTACCCGGAAGCACGACCGAGTCGCCCACACAAAAGTCACAAACGGAACCAGCTGCATTATTCATTTTACCAGCAGCACACAAGAGGCAATCTCGTGCATTGACGTTTGCATTATCATATCCTCTTGGACAGGGGGCACATTTTTGCTCAAAAAAATCACCATGTTGAATGCTGGTGGCATTATTGTAAAAATGTAATGGACAAATTGTCCTCGCCACACAGTCGTAATCAGCCTGCTTGCTATCAAAGACTCGAATATATCCACTGTCACAAAGTACATTACAAAAACGGCTAGTGGCATCTACGGTGCAGGAACGATGCGGTCGCAGACATTCACTCGGACACTCATTGCAGTATGTATATTCGATATTTTGCTCAGCACACACCATGATGTCGTGTGGTGATACACTTTGAGCGCAGAAGGGTTGTCTACAGTGCACGAGAGAAGAGTCATATAATAGACTGTCTGGCATCATAATTATGCCTTGTTGTATGTACTGCTCCGGTGGTGTCAGTTTCAGGAGTGTCCTGTCTTCGAAAGTACAGCCTCTTTGATTCCAACACGCACATACATTCCTTTGTGTGGTCTGGAAAATGTTCGTGTAAGCTGGTGGACATTGTTCTTGACATGAGATGCGTGCAATATCAATATTTTTGAGACCCACGAGCAGACCCAGGCCATCTTTTCCATATGTCGCATCTGTAAAACCAGCGGGACACGAGCAATTGTGTGTAGCAAATATATTTGCCAGATCAGGCTGTAGCTGACTGCAAAGCGGCCCGACGTTCATCCCATTGCTAGAAGATAACACAAACATTTCTGCCACTCCTTGTGACTTTAAAAATTTCTGACAACCCAAATCAAGAATTTGTGCCACTCCGTCACTAGTAGAGAGTGCTACGTCTGTACACCTTCGTGCCCAGCACGTGTGTATGTAGAAATATACAATCGACAAGCACGTTGGAAGACATCTGCACATTGTGCGGCGTATCATAGTGAATTGCCAGCACGATTTGATCCAGTGAAAACGAGCCACATACACATAACACGTATGGCGTATATATGAATACAAATACAAACATCAAAAAATCTTGGTATAGTTTTTAATTGTTTCACTCTTAAAAAAGACGCACATGAAGCTATCACTGGATGCATGCTACAGTCTGAGACCAGAGCAACTTCTCAGGCCAGAGCAACTTCTCGTAAGCGGCACTATGTTCGCTGAAGAAATCCCACGGTTTGATGCTATCTCCCATGGAGTTTAAGATGGAAAGCGCTGTGTGTGTCACGCCGAAGTTCTTGGCCGTGAAAAGTGTCTCTGTGTAGGAGGTTTTAACACCCCCTTCGAACGCATATTGATCAATATAAAGCAACTCGCAGAGCAAATCGAGACCGGCAAACATGATTTTTGCGGCACTCGCATGGCGGTGAACCTCCATGTTGCTCGGATCGAGGTTAAATTTCGAATCGTTTTTCACAAGCGACACTTGAGACTGAATACCTGCCAAAATGAGATTGACTCCAAGCACAGGGGTATCGTGATCGTGCGCCCAATACAACAGCACAAGCGCATTGAAACTGGCATACAATATGCCCTGGTGCGTAGGATGCATCTGCAAAGCGGTCAAAACAGCCTGGGTGCACAGTGTGTTGAATTCTTGATGCAGCCCCATAGCAGAACCTTGGCGACCGAGTATGTTGCATCCGTGTTCTTGCAACTCTGCACTCTCAAGGTTGGCCGCCGCTGCTTTCAAACAGAGCGAAGTTGCTGTACGCCAGAGCTTGCGATCAGAATGCACTCCAGTCCATTCCATTTTGTTGAGTAACTTCATGCATGCAATTTGCATCGCGAGGTCCAGGTGAGTCCGCATCACTGGCAAAATCATGTTTTCGAGGCTGGCAAACAAGGCTTTATTATCATACGGACGCGGACCGCCACTGAGCAGTTCGAGATCTTCGAAGCACACCATCTGTATCAGAAGGCGAATACCCAGCAGCTGTACGTCTCGGCGCAGCTGGTGCATTTGCATGCCCTCGATTGCACTTGTTACGGTCGTCTCGTACGCTTGGGTCACGTCGATCAGTGCGCGACCGAAAATGGTCGAAGCCGCCGTGGGAGCTGTGCCTAGGGCGTACAGGAGCTGAGCATGCGCGTGTAAGTCTTGCAGCATGCTCCATTGAACGGGCAAGACTATGCAATATGTGTCTGCGCTGCTGTTGTATGGAATGCACCAGTCGTCTTCATTCACACGCTTCATGCGTCCCACCGTCGAGTGCCACGTCTTGCAGACTTGGGCACACCGACGCAGAACGCCATCCATATGCACTTGAGTCGGTGAAATGGAGCGCAGTATCATGTCCGAGAGGTCACTTGGCTTCCATGCATCGAAGAACATGGTTGCTCAGTCTCAACTTTTTATTTTCAATCTCTCTCGACTTTTATGTTGCTACACCCTCGTATGTCAGAGCTGCTCTTCACGGTGGAGAGCATTTTCGGTTGTGGTGCGACAAGCGAATCCGCCACGTTTCTGGTCGATTCAGATCGGAATCGATGACCATTTGGTAAAAAAACAAGACCTTCGATTTCGGTCGATTCAGGTCGAAAACCGTGACCATTTTCGATATTTCCCCAGACGGTCATGTTTTACAAACGTTTGATCTAAAAAAATCCTCCTGCTTTGTTCCTCAAACGCACGCGTACAAGGTCTGTCGACATGCACCTGGGAGTTAGAGGCGCATGGCGTCGGATGTAGGCATGGGTGATTGCTGCATGATGCTCCAATGTCA
>Ga0136586_1000125_pt1 | contig 19517 bp, 4 predicted proteins | sample AntRauMFilla1562_FD_104926 | JGI IMG/M metagenome (GOLD analysis project Ga0136586, IMG submission 104926) | Saline lake microbial communities from Rauer Islands, Antarctica - Metagenome Filla 1 #562 | ecosystem: Environmental > Aquatic > Non-marine Saline and Alkaline > Saline | place... | reverse complement strand
AGCTGTCTGTGGCAGAGTCCAGAGCGTCCTGGCAGGGCGGATGCCGAGTCACAGAGGCGTTCAGGAGCAAGGCGTCGCTGTTTCCTGTGTCCAAGAGCAGTCGGCGCGACTGGGAGGTGTGCGTGCTGACAATGTAAAAATTATCTGCGAGGTCCACCATGCGCATGCAGTACGCAGTCGAGGCGTCGACCGCCATGCAGTGTGCAACTGACGCGGCAGAGAATTCTGTGGCGTAAGACACGGAGGTGCTGACCCTCGCATCCGTCTGCAGCACACACATTTTTGAATAGGGCAGCGCCACCAGGTTGCCCACGTCCTCGGCGCGACAGCGGGCATACTCCAACTCCTTGAGGCCGCAGGCGCACTGGCCAACGCTGGTGCCCCGTGCGATCATGCACACCGGCCGCGAGGTGCACGCCTCGCACATAGTGAAGGCGTCGAGCATTTCAAATTCGGAGTCTATGAAGGCACAGGCCTTGGCGGGGGTCTCGCACTCCTCGTTGCTGTAGCAGTAGGACGGGGCCAGGCGCGGCACGTCACACGTGCAGGACTTGATAATGGTGTCGCAGCCAAACTGGAAGTTGAGCGGGTTGGGAGGGTCCTCGGCAGGGCAGGCGCCGCACATGATGAGGCGGCTGTCTGTGAGCGATCGTTTGCAGGTGTCGGCGGCAGTACATGACAGGGACTGTGAGTCTCCAAAGAAGGTTGTGTACGAAGACCAACAGCGCGAGACGACGGGCAGGGTGCCGGGCCCGTTGACGTCGGGGTCTTCTGGAACGCCGAATTCGCAGTCTATGGGCTTGGAGTGGCAGATAATGCTCATGATGAGATCCACCATGGTCTGTGCGAGCAGAAAAATCCTGCCAACGCTGACCTTGAGCCAGCTGAGAGGCTTTATTCCCACGATGCTTACCTCCGAGATCTGCACAACGAGGTCGTACAGAAACTTGAAGATGTCTGACAGGATCTGCAGCACCGGGCACAGCGCGAACCGAATCACCCACTTGTCGATGAACTGTACAGCTTTGCAAAGAGTGTGCAGTACAGCCACCAGCATTGCGTTTTCGCCGTACCCGAAGATGAATTCAAACATGGCCCCGTAGATGAGGTCGATGATGCTCGCCAGGCTGTCAAAAAACAGGCGCATGTACAGGAGCATTTTGTTGGCTGCCGCCTGGACGCCTACCCGAGACGGAAAAAATGAAATGATAAGGAGCTGGACAAAATTCACACAGAATTGTGCAGCGTAGTACACGAGCTCCGTGATCTGGTTGACGGCCCCGCGCGCCAGGTACAAGAGGGCCAGGATAGGCCGCAGCTTGACGGAAGCGCATTTGTTGAGCAGCTTCATGTTGCTTGCGATTTGCTCCTGCGTTATGGTGGCCTTGTTGTTTTTCTCGCAGTTGCCGCGGCCGGTGGACGCGTAAAACGCCTGCACGGAGTCGTGCTCAAACATGCGATTGTCGGCGGAGTACCCCGTGGGATTGTAGAAGAAGCCCGCGTCCGGACACGAGCGCATGCCGGCGGCACGGCAGAGTATGCTGGTGATCTCAGCGTTCCACTCGACAACCAGTTGGCACAGGCGCTGAGTGCCAGCATCAATGAGGCAAAAGTGCACCGTCGACGAGGCGTGCACCGCGTTTTCTGCAATGGCGGCGCGGCAGGCGGGGCCACGTGTCGTGGGATTGATCCACTCGCGCTTGGACACGGAACCGGCACACACGTCTGTGCGCGGATCGCACCACACCCAGTTGCGCTGCCAGAGCGGCGAGTCGTCGAGGGCGGCCTCCTGGCTCTGTGCTGTAGGCCTGTCCGCCTGAAATGACTGGTAGAAGTCCGTGCTGCTGGAGGCTGCAAAGAGCCCCTGCAAAAACCGTCCTGAAGTCCAGTGTGTGGTGTTGAAGATGCGCTGGAGCTCGGCACACGGCGCGTCTGCTGCGACAGGACACACGAGTCGGCGCAGAAACGAGGACACCAGTCGGGCAGTGGAAACATGCACGTGTTCCCCCGTCGACAACATGCGCCGGGTGGCAGGCAACTCGCGCAGCGAACCGTCTGTGTCGACAAAAGCAGCGCTGGCGTGCTGCTCGCACTTGGCGCAGGGGGTGTTTTTCTGCAGAGGACGTGTCACGGCGGGCTCGGCCGCTGGCCGGCTGAGCTCCGGGCGCGAATAGCTGCGATTGGAGATTGAATCGTAGTATCGACAAAGCAGCTCGCTGTCTGCTCCCACGACGCCGCAGTGCTGAAGGACCTCGTTTGTGCGGGGCACGACAGCCAGCCGCCTCAGGCGTCCCATGTGGCACACGCCGCCGACGTCCACACTGCTCTTCGGCGCAAATGGCCTGGATGCTTTGCGCACCTGCAATTGCACCTGAAACGGCGGGAGGCGGTCAAAGACGTTGCAATGTAGGCGTTGGTATTCGGTGCCGGGTGCGGCGTCTTCATCCCACGATACAAAGGGTTGGTGAGGCCAGTCCAAGATTTGCGGGCACGACACCCCTGGGCCGCTGTGATCCTTTGGAAATTGGATAGTCTGCCAGATGAGCTCGCGCGCGTGTGCTATACTGTCTAGAAGCAAGGCCGCCGAATGACAAACGCGCACACTGTCCGCAGCATCCGAGGTGCATGCTGCCACCGGAGAGATGTAGCGACCCGGCATCAGCAGCAAATCTCGCGCCCCTGCCACGATGGGGTGCGCATAGTCATACGGGGAGGTGATGTGTTGGAAACGGAAAACATTTCTGTCGCGGCTTGGCGAGCGCACGTTGTGACGGTCCTGCGTGCCAGAGTGTGCTCGCAGATGCCGTAGAGGGCAGGTCCACGACACTGCCCCGGCCGTCCTTCCCGCCGGCCACAGAGCTTGTTGACGGGCGTGTTGCCACGCCCAGTTTTCATTCAGGTTGTGCATCCAGTGCTGGTTGGACACCCGACAGCTCTGCAGCGCGTCGCCCAACAGGTTCACGCAGTGCAAGCCGAGCAGGCCGTCCTGCTGCACTTGGAAGCCCAGTGAGTGTCCTGCTATGTCCGTGGGCAGCAGTTGCAACGTTTGCAGCAGGGCGGCATTGTTGGGGCGCAGCACCGAGCCGCGGAAGATGGAGTTGCTGAATTGCCACAGACCTTGCTGCTTGCTCGTCGGATGCAGCGAGTCAAGATCGCCCATGTGCTCGCCCGTGGCCCCTGCAAACGAGCCGTGGCGGAGCAAGCACTCTTCCGGATTGCCAGGGACGCGGTCGCACAGCTCGGTGAAGCCTGTGCGAAAGGTGCCGCGTTTGCCCGTGACAATCTCGTTTGCATGTTCGCGACAGTGCGTCGGCATTTTATCGGCGAGGGCCCGCTCAAAGGCCGGAAAGCGGGCAGCGCAAGTCTGGCCAGCATTTTCGGTGAGGCAGCGCGCGTCGATGAGGCGAAGGGAATCCTGCAGATAGGTGTCGCACCCCGTGCTGACGTCAAAGTTGACGGCCCAGTATGGGTTAATTGTCGTAGTCTCATCCCCTCTCTTGGAGCACATGGTGTCGAAGGCGGCAATGTATTTTTTGGAAGCCCATGCCGGAGATGTGAGATTTTGCAGAAACTTGTCGTCCTCGCCTGTGGCCTGCTTGAACGAGAGGAGGAACCCTTCCCGCAGCACCTCAGCAGAAACTCTCAGGTGTAGGAGGCCGCCGTCTGGCACCGCCCAACCAACATTCTCCTGTAAGTTGTTTACACAGCGGCGCAGCGTGGCGTGCAGGCGGTTGGTGGGCAAGTTGTGCTCGATACTAGCTCCACACTTGAAGGTCTTGGTGCGCATGAACGAGTTGTACTCTCGTGCAGCTGTTGTTTCCAGAGCCGCCAGGCCGTGCTTGGACATGAAATTGCGCGAGACACGCGTGTCGCGGTGTACGTTGTTGGACGCAAAGCTTGACTGGAAGTATATAAATTTGCGAAAGCTCTGCACCAAAAGGTACGCCGCCTCGCTGCCAGTCACGACACTGCGGTCCTCGTTGTTGTTGCGGTACACGTCAATCTTCACGGTGTTGTCGTCCTGCACCTTGTACTCAAACTCCTGAAGGCGATATTCAGCGTCTGGTAGCTCGCAGTTGAGGGGGCATACAGCGTACGCAGGATTGACCACATCACCCGCAAGGGGTTGCAATGGAGTGGGCGTAGCACTGTAAGCGTCCAGGTGCAGGAAGCGAATCGCTGGGAAAAAGTCTGTGTTGGCCAGGACCGTGGCCTCCAGAGAGAGGGACAGCGCCACCACTTGCTGCGCAGCCAGATCTAGGAGGGTGTAGTCGTAGAGATCTTGCTCATAGGCCTCCTGTCCAAAAATGAGAAGGCGCATCATGTGGTACAAGCTGCGCACTACGCTTCCGTCTGCCTTTTGTATGAGCTCCTCGGGGTCCACCAGTTGCGAAGCGTCGCGGCCGTATTTATGCCAACACGAATTCAGCACGAACACATTGTGGTGCAGGCAGTCGCTGTGGTCCGTTTTGCGCATGTAGTACACGTCCGGAAACATTGGCAGGCCGAGAGCGGCGAGGGCGAGCGCCACGGTGTCGTCGATGTCATGCGCCATGGTCGCCGCCATTTCAGGGATGTCGTCTGTGACGGTGTAAATGAAGGGCGATATTTGCAGGCGCTTTTTGATTGTAATGACAGACGCGGCTGGGGTGCTCTGCGCAAACACATCACACTGATCCATGACGACCACGCTGTCTTCGTTTGTAAGTCCTTGAAACCAGTCCTTGGACGCTCCACCCTCTCCACTCTGCACGCTTTTTGAGAGGACCACGCACTGCCAAAACCAGCGGAAGGGCATGTGCACGACCGCCCGGGCGTGAAAAACGTAGAGAGTGTCACCAACAAACTGCTGAGTCAAAACAGACTCTGACGTGTAGGCCTGGTTCGCTGTGAAAATTTTCGTTCGCACTTGCTGCAGGCGCGTGTCGACGTATCGCGCACACGTGGCCAGCTCGAGGTACTCGTCGATGTGTTCAAAACCGCGCGAGCTGTCTCGCGCACTTTCCACGTCGATTCCAAACACCGCAGGCAGGAGCATATTGGCGTATCTTGTGACTGCGGCCGCGTCGGTTGGCAGGTAAGGCTGCGCGAGGATGCCCAGCATGTGCACGTAAAGCGCGTAGTCTTGGCGCTCATCGATAATTTGCGTCATGGCACGTGGACACCGCACCCGCAGTTGTGCAAAGGCTTCGGCGAGTGCCACCTGAGACCACTTCTCCAGGGACGGGTCGTCGCTGTAGTATACCGTGTCGTAGGGCAGAAATTCGGGCTCGGCTGTGAACATGAAATTGAGAATGGGCACTGTCATGCGGTCGACCACGCACCGCTCAAAGGAGTCGTCGCTCAGCATCAGGTGCCCAGCACCCAGACACGCTTCAGCGTCGTCGTGCGTGTACGGGCGGTGGTCTGCGGACAAGATGGACACACCGGCGCTGTGTTGCACCTTGCGCACTAGGCGCTCCTGCACAGCAAGTCCCTGTACAGTGAAACGCTGAGCCTCGCACACAGCAAAGTCGATGCAGCGGCCTACGGTGGTGGGAACGTGCCGGAGCGTGTCTTCGCGCAGTTGCGAAACGGGGTCTTCGTATTCGTACGGGCTGAGAAATCCGTTGATGGCGTTGGTGCGGCTGAGAGGGCGGCCCATGTCGCAGAAACGGATAAAGTTGTTCTCGCTCGAGTCCTGCCACGTGCGAATAGCCGTGGCACGCGTGACAGGCGCGTCGGGCACACCTGGCTCCCCGTCGCCATACACCCGCGACACGCGAATGCGATTGTTTCCGCAAATGCCCAAGGCGGTGTGCTGATAGGTGCGGTCGCACGCATGCGGTTGCATCTGCAGCGTCTTTCTTTCGCGTAGCGTGTGCGGAACATGCGAGTCCGTGCTGTGGACCAGCTGGTCCACAACATTCAAGAGCCCGTCGGCGCTGGGCAGCAGGGCGCGCGTGAGGTTCTGATAGTGGTACCAGTCGCGAAAACTGCACATGCCGTGCGCTCTTGCAAAGTCGGGAATGCTTTCGTAAGACGAGAACCCTTTGGTCGCCATGGGACAGCTGGCACGGTCGTCGGAAAAGAGCTGAGCTTCAAGAGGGGACCCTAAGTTATTTTGAAGGTACAGGTGCGCCGCAACACACACGCCGTTGCCCGAACACAGGTTTTCAGGTGAGCAATGTCGGTGCTGAAAGCAGGTTCCGGAGGCAACACAAATTCCCTCGGCGCTGTCGACCAAGCCCTCCACACCGTCAACTCCTCGCGTCTTGCACTCGAGGCCGCACCCAGTGATGCCGCTGCAGCAATCCTCCGTATTGGGTTGGCAGGTCATCAGAGGAGGCAGCTGACAATTTTCCGGCACGGCCGAGGAGTCCGTCCCGTACGAGTCGAATTCGTTGTCCAGCCAAAACGGCCAATAGCGGTCCAAAGCTGCCTCGAGCTCGGCGTCGCGGCCGTGCAGCGAGACCCAGTCGCGCACTAGGCCTGTTGAGTGACGCAGGAGCGATGGCCGACTTGTGCTTGTGCGCATGAGCGGAGTGTCGAACTGGTCGCCAGAGGGCACACCCACGGTCTTCATGTCGACTTCGTGTACAATTCGCGAGGCACGTGGCACGGCCGCGTCGGCAGGCGCTGTAGCGTCCCAGCGGCTGGCCATTTCCAGCACGTTCAGTGGGTGGTTGAGGGCGCCATACACGGCGCTGTCGCAGGCCAGATGTGCGGCGCCGAAGCTCGTGGAGTACTCTGTCATGTTCCGCAGACGCACAGGGTCTACAGCCCACGCGTTGGGCGAATCCTCTGGCACGGACATCCAGGAATCGAAGCCGCGCATGTTGGTTTCGTCCCGCCGGCACGCGCACGTAGGATGGTAGCCGACTGGGTGCTGGGAGTCTTCGTCAAAGTAGTCGAGGAGGTCGTCACAGTGCGCGTGAGGGGCGCTGGTTTCGTCGGCAGGTTCGTGTATCATGATGTAAGCCGCCATGCTCGGCAGTACAGTCGCATCATCGAACGAGACTAGGTGGGCGTTCTTCTGTATGAGGGCTAGTTGGGCATTCAGCTCCTCCACCCGCACGCTGCCTCCCTCGTTTGCGGGCAGCTCGGTGGGCCAATTCATGCTGTACAACAACATGCGATCATCCACTCCAGCGGTGATCATGTGGAAAGGCAGGATGCCAGAGGAGCACATGCCCTTTGCAAAAACGATGCCGGAACACTCTTCGTTGGCGCAGAGACAAGGGTCGTAAAACTGCGCCTCGCACCGCACGACACACTGCTCGGTCACGTAAAAGACGCCAATGCAATTGTGTGTCTCGTGAATTCGGAAGCTACAGTGCGCAGGAACAGCCTGCGTATTTGCTGGGGCCATGTCGTACACGCCACGCAAGAGACAGATGCCAATCTGCTTGAGCTGAATGTCACAACGCCGGCGCCACATGGCCGTAGTTTGCGTCTGCCGCACGAGAACGTCAGGAGTGGCGTCGCCAAAAATCTGCCCCATGGCCAGTTCCAGCGTTCGCTCCACCGCCCACGAGGAGCAGTAGGCAGCCACTGGCGCCTGGCTAACACTGTGAGCCATCGGAAACAGAACGTCGCGAAAGTAGCCCGAGAGATCTTCAGCGAGGAAATCGCGGAGACCAGAGACACACACCGGTTGCGCCACCGTGTGACGGAGCTTGTGATTGATGCTCGGGTGCCGGGGATCTCGTCGAAGCAAGTCATGCTCCCGAATAAACGCTGCCAGGGAGTGTGGCTGTTCTTTCTGAGCAAAGAGTCCCAGGCGAATGCCCGCGGGTCCATGCGTCGCCAAGTGCTTGAGATCGACTTTAGCCGGCACGGTGTCGTCATACGCATACCACGCAAACTGATCGGCGGCAGACAGCAGGCCCCACAACACGTCTGGAACCAGATCGCGACACGAAGCCACCACAGATGGTTCAAAGGCTGAAGTCTGCATGATTTGCACGAGGTCAAACAAATCGTCACGAGACGAGTAGGAGGCGTTGCACAGGCGGCTCCACGTATGACGCATTGAATCTGCGGGTTCCAGTGCGTCGCATGCAATGGGCATGTGGCACGAGTTGTTCTGAGTCCAACCGCACAGACAATGCGACGCCTGCTCGCCGGCAAACACCGTGTGCAGTACTGTGCCTCCCCGCACATGCTCGTCGGAAAACTCTTGCTCGTACCATGTCGTCGGCTCAAAAGCAGTCGCCGGCTCCTCGTGCGGGGTGGGCGGAGTGTCACTTTCGCACCACACGCTGTCCGACGCCACGTAGCGGTGGGAGTGGCTCCAGAACACGGGCGAGTCTTGCCTCGCCCTGTGCAGAATTGTCTGAATGGCCTCCTCCATTCCGTGCATGTAGGCATCGCTGTCCGCTGTCGTCGGGTCGTAGGCGGTCTTGGCGTCCACGTTGAACGTGCCGGCAACCACCGGCAGCGTGAAAAATGCGGTGGAGAGGAGCGAGGTGCAACGCTGCCACAGCGTGGCTGAAGCCAATTCAAAAGGCACCTCGGCGGCCGAGTACTCGCGCACGGGATGCTGAAAATTAAACACATAGGCGTGCGCCAGCTCCACCCGCTCATCCTCGCTCATGGGAATGGCGGCCATGTACGTGAACTCGCGGCCTGTCCACATTTCAGTGAGCACGTCGCTCTCGAAAATGGAGTCCATGGCGCCTTGCAGGACCTCGGACTGTATGTTGTAGATGTTAGCAAAAAGCTCTTTTGTGGTGAAGGAGAGGTCGGCGATGCTGTTCCAGTCAGGCCTGCTGCAGCATGCGAGGCTCGGCGTGTCGGACCCGGGGCATTGGCAATAAAAGTTTTGCTTGTCGAGAAACTTGTTCTGAATCAGATTGATGCGGTTGACGGCCGCGGTGCGTGTGATGTTGTCGGTTCTGTCGTGCACATATGCCATCAGAGCCTCGAGGATACGCTCTCTTGCCTCGGACGGGGCCTCCCTGAATTGTCGCGAGCGCTCGTCTCCGCGGTGGTAGCGGGGCACCTTGAACTTCCCACCGCCGCTGCTGAGGTCAAAGGAGCCGAACAGGTCCGCCGAGGCGTAAGGTCCCAAGACGACACAGTCGACAAACTGGTGCAGTTCGTCCCCCTCCATGCTCCACATGTTCGTTTCCAGGTTGTCGCTGATACTTCGAGTCAGCCGTCGTAACGTAGGTTCGATCTGGAGTGTGTACAGGGCGTCGATTCTGGACTGGGCAACGAGCAAGCGCTGAGAGACTGAGCTCTGGATAATTTCATGTCGCTCGGCCACTGGCACTGTGTTGGAGCTACGGGCAGCCCACAGCATAGGCGATTTTGAAGCGTTGTTGGCAGTGTTGATGCCCGTCTCGCTGCCCGAAAAGGCGAGGCACGCATCAATGTGCGCAAAGTTGGGGCTGGTGGTCTTTTGGTACGCAAAGTAAGCGTCATCAGGAACCCCACTCCACTGGCGGCGACATACGCCTTCGAGCACTGGGTCGCTGTTGGACGCGGCTTCGCGCAGGCACTCCCACAGCGAGTCGCTGATCACAAGTGGGTCGATCACACTGGACATAGACCGGATGCGCCGCTGGAAAAGCTTCTGGTGTTCGCTCACGTCCAACAACTCCATGTCTTTTTTGTTGAGACCAGCTCCCCCGAGAGCCCATTGCTCCTGGGTGAACAGGCCCAGCGTGAGCACCGCCGGGTCCCACCGCTTGTTCTTGAAGTTGTCGCGGCACTGCGTGATGACCGTCATAGCACTGACACCCTGTCGTTCGAGGTCACTTTTTTTGACTCGCTCCTTCTCGCAAGATATGCCTTTGGAGATGCACTCCAAGTACCGCTCAAACAAGAGGTCCTCTGTCGTCAGCTCCGCCAGCGAGTACGGATTCCATATCAGTTTCTCGTCACCAGACGTGTCGGTAATAAACATAGGTCCGGTGCACCAGAAGGCATTCGAATCTGTCTTTTGCACGCGCAAGTCCTGCTGCACCATGTGCGCCTGGTCCCCGCACGCACACTTGTACACGAGGCTGTTGTGGACGACGGGCATCGAGCAGTGCTTCCAGTCGATGGTCTGCACCCAGTCGATGAAGCTGCTGGTGATGCCGATCAGGCACGCAATGGAAGAATCGAGGTGCGAGGCCCGAAACTGCACGTATGTACCCGTGCCGATCTGCGCAAGACGGTCAACGAGAGAGACGAACTCATTGGCCATGAACGAGTCCGTGTTGGCTGACCCCTCAAGGCCAAGCTCGCGAATGCGCTCCGACATGTGCTGATTGAGACACACGCCAGTGACAGAGTTCTTTTGCTGCCGAATGGTGGCCTCGTTTTTACTCACAATCACTAGTTGTGTGGAAAGCTTCTGCTCGACCGAGTCAACGATAATCGCCACCAGGTCGCTCGAGGCACAGGAAATAAGCTTCTGCATGGACATCATCTGGTACACAATGAGGAGGAAAGGCGAGGCGATAAGATTGGTCAGGGCCATGGAGGACATGAAGTAGCGGGCGTACCAGCGTGCGTCCAGCACGCTGCTTCGCATCTGGTCCTGCGCAAAGTTGTCGTCTGTCATGCCCACCATGCTGACAAACATATTGAGCGACGAGGTAAAAATCGCTGCAGTGCCCACAATGGTGTTTTTGGCCAGACAAGTCCACTGCGTCATTTCCTCATCGGGAAAGCGCCACTGATGCTGCTTCTGGCGTTTCTGCGACAGCTCCACAATTTCCAGAATCGAGGACGACAGCAGCTTCCAACCGGAGTGCAAAACAATACGGGCAGCGTGTAGCGGCTCGAGCAGCACGCTTGCGATGTTGCACAGCGGCTTGCGCATGTCAATGGGCGTACCAACGCACTTTTGCACGCCACAGCGGGCGGCGGCGTTGCATTTGCTCTGGAGGTCCACGTGGCGGAACTGCGAGGGGTTGGTCTGACACCCCACGCAGTTGTCGACCGTGCACTGCACCTGGATCTCAATGCTCTGGTTTGTGAGTGTCGACGTGTGCACCGCAGCGCCAAATTCATTCTTGGCGGGGTCCAGGCGAAGACGCACGCTCTGAATCCACGAGCGGTGAGCACTCACGGTGCCGGTGACAATCACGTCTGCCGTGACCGTGCCATCGTCCACTCCGCGTGTGCCACGGGTCAGACGGGCGGTGCTTGAAACGTGTTTCTTGTTGACAACGGCTTGCTGCTTGGCCGTCACATACAAGGGCCGGGAGGCGTCATAGCCGATGATTTGTGACAAGCTTCTCGCCCCGGAACGTTCTGCGAAGAAAGTGGTCATGTTCTTGGGCTCCCAGTAGCGCTGGTCTATGACGGAGAAGCGCTGCGCAAAGGTCGACGTCTGCTCTTGAGATTGCACGGTGGTCGGCATGCTGAGCACATCGTCGCACGCCTCGTTAAGACACATCTGGAGGTGTGACTTGCTAAAGATGAGGTCCATGTCGTCGCCGCAGTTGCTGGTGGAGGTCAGCATGGGGCGCTGGGAATCGTCGGTGCTCAGCTGGAAGCGCTTGTGTATGCAGACCGTCACGACTCGTTGGGTGTTCTGCAAGAGTCCGGCGGGAGACGCGGCGGTCTCCACGAGCGTCTTCTGTCCCAGAAGGTACAGGTCGAATTCGGGACGGATGCTCGTGGCTGGCAGCACTCGCACCTCTTCCAACACGTTTAGCACAAAGGCATCGTTTGTGACGTCCGACACGAAATTGTATGTGTCGAGGGAAAATTCACCCGTCTTGAGCACTGTGATGCCTACGCGTTCCGCTGTGTAGAGATACAACGTCTTGATAGAGTTCTCGCGACTGCGAGTCATGACCACCACGTCGTCCACCTGTGAATTTTCCATCTTATGTAGGGATGCAAGGAACGCTTCTTCGATGACTTCAGAGGCGGCCCACGTTGTCTTTTGAAAGTCAGCATCGTCCAGCCCGTCGTATCTGTGCACGTATTGAGTCATGTCCGCGGGTATGCAATAGTACGCCATGCCCACTGTGTGCGCGTCGGCTTCTACACCCACCACCCCCAGACACCGGCTGCCCACCACAACACCGCTGCCGCAAATCACCAGACACGCACCGGCGTACAGCTCAGAAATACCGATAATTTCAAACGGGGGCAGATGGCGCTGTTCTTCTATGTCATCGATGCTGAAATACATGCTCTCCACTACTGTGTTAATGCGCGCCACAAAGACCGGCTCGACGACCGACGTCGCCTTGGCTTCGTCAAAAGCGTTGTACACGTCCAGACAGCGCAGGCGGCAGTCATTGGTGTTCATACACGGCATGAAGTAATCGGCTGGCTCGGGCATGAGGGTCACCATGTACGGCGTGGTGTAGTCGTTGCAGTTTCCGCTGTCGATCCCGGCCATGACTACAGCGTAGTTGAGCAAGCCCTGCATGCTCTCAACGAGTTTGGCCAGTCGAGAGGAAACCGGGTCGAAAGCAGTGACGAGGCGGTCATTGCTGAAGTCCATGCTCGAATAACATATGCTAGCCGCATTGTTGGTCTGAGTCTCGCGCTGCTCGAGCATCCACACCTTCCAGTGACTGGGGACCATTTCTGTCATGCAGGTCTGGTCTATGTAATCGAGACGCACCTGTTCCTGCACCTGCTTGCACACGCATGTCATGACGGCGTAGTCAGCCAGCAGGACCACAGTGACGGTCAAGAGCGATTTGAGCATGTCGGGGAAGAGATGGCACGAGTGCCGCACCGTCTGGCCCATGGCGGTGTCGTATCCTGCAATCTGCGCGGAGCCCTCGCACATGACCCGCACATTATCGAGGAAGCTGCGATCAATTTCTTCGTAGTTTTCCGCCAGCACGGCCATGCCCACGTCACGCAGCTGCACGACGGTGGCGAGGGAAGTGATTTTCTGCACTTGCGGGTTTTTGGCCGCCGTTTTCCCCAGGCGCAAGGCAGCCTGGCCGGCCTTTTGCGCGGCCTTGCCCCCCAGCTTGGCCCCGGCTCTGGCCACCTTTTTGACATTGTCCAGCGCAGAGCGCATCGCTTTCTTCCGGGCAAACTCCTTAAACTGGCGGATGGCCACTTTCTTGAGCAGGCGCAAACACACCTTCATGCCCGAAATCTGTGTCATGATGCCAGTCGCTGCGCCGGTCACGAATCCCCAGGCCTTGCCCTTGACCGACGTGGCTGTGACCGACATGGCGCGCTGCGTCTGCTGCTGGAACATAGTTTGTAGCGCGTCGTACTGCTTGGCAAGGGGGCCGGGCATCATGACAAAGCCTGCCGAGTGCTGCAACACTTTGGCAGTCCCTGCGAGCACTGGCTCGATGCTACTGTATCCGGCGGTTCCTGCAAAGACCTTGCCAGAGCGAATGATGACGTCACTGCCGTACAGGGCGGCCTTGTCGAACGAGCGCACCACGTCGTCGAAATTGAATAGCTCGGTTCCGCTCGAGTCGAGCATGCTGTGAAATGTGGGCTTCTGCAGACGAAGCTCCCACAAGTCGGAGTAGTCACTGACCTGCTTTTCGCGGGCGTAAATGACCAGCAGCGTCAAGAGCCCGTCGAGAATCACATGCGCCGAGTGCACCGCAATGAGCAGCATCTCGGCGGCAAAGCTGCCCAATAGCGGCATCCGCCGCAGCGCGGGACAGAGCTCTCCGTACACGGCCATGGGCACTTCGTGGTCCACAAACATGCCCATGCTCTCATGGCGCCAGCAGGTGAAGAGCTGCTCCTCGCCCTCGTCGGGGGCCACGCAGTCGTGTCTGCTGGGATTCAGAAAATACCGCTTGTACTCAAACGGACAACCCTCGCACACATCGCCGTGGATGCGATAGTGCCGCATGGTGGTGTGCAGCGTTGTGACCAGCACGTTGTTGGCGTTGAGGTACTCGAGGTCCACGATTTTAAAATTCGACTGTTTGTCACACATGCTGTCTGAAAAACCCTCGAAAACAACCCAGTCGGGCACCACCATGTACGAGTACAGGCCGTTGGCGTCGGCAGCGGCGAACTCTCGGCGGCCAGGGTTGACAGAGGTGGCCCGCATCGTCTTGAGCGTCCACACGCGCGCCTTGCTGTAGCTGGACACAACATTCACGGCAAAGCCACTGGTCCCCGTGGCACAAAAGTCCAAGACGCTGCGAAACACGGCGTTTTCTGGATTCACGGCCCAGTGCACGGCCCACTCCGACGTAGCGGCAATGTTGGTGGCGGCCGAGACCATGTACGAGCTCGGCAGTATGATGGTGTTCTCGGTCAGGGCGTTGTAGTAACACATGGAGTCAGCTTCCGTGTCACAAAGCTTGAGGCGCACGGTCTGGCGGTTGCTGAGGAGGCTGAGCTGTTCGTACTGCATTGAGAAAGAGCCCATCTTGTTGTCGTAGAGGCGACTCACCACCAGCTCAAAATTGCCAGGGTCTCCCGAAATCTCGTGCTGGTGCAGAAAGACGTCCCCCGCCGCCACGAAGGGCTGGCTCGACAGGCGCACCATGGGTAGCGTCTCCTCGCGATGCGCAACGAATCCCGACTCCACAGAGCTGTTGAGCGCGCGAAGATTGTCGAGCGACATGAAAGTGGACGTGCTGTCCTGTGGGGTGCACGAAGACACGGTGACGCCACAGTCTGTCGCGTACGAGAAATTGGCGTCCATGTTAACAACGCGGGCCCCTGTCCCTGCCGCACAGCCGGTCTGGCCGGTGTCCGACGCAATGCAATCCATTTGGGCCAGCGTCACATAGTCTTCCCAGGTGCGGGCGTTGTACACACGCATCTGCTGATTGCGCTGCCCCGCCACGTGAAGGCCCATGCACCACGGAAAGCAATTGTTAATATTGGCAAGACAAGACTCGCGGGGGCCGTCGCACAGCGGCTGCACGTAGAGCATGGCGTCGGCCGCATAGCTTTTCACGCCGCTTGTGCCGCCCGTGTCGAACGCGCCAAACGGATCTGCAAACGGCGAGTCTCTTCCCGACTCACTGGCCGAGGCAAAGCGCTGACGGGAGAAGCGCAGAGCAGAGACACGAATGACCGTGCGGGCACACGTCATTGTGTTCGTGGCGGTTGGCGAGTCAAAGACAATGCGCTGCACCGTGTGAGAAGCATAGGCCTCGTCGTTGTCATGGGTGTTTGTCTGGTAAGGCACGCTGCTGCACACCACCTCAATCGATTCAACTCCATTGGCACCCTCGCGGTCAAAGCAACGGCATCCAAAGAGGCCGGTGCGCACGTCGCCTTCGGGATCCGAGTCAAAAACCTCGCCGTATTTGACGGGCGCAACACCAAGACGAGGATCCACGGGGAACGGAAAGTTGCCAATGGCCCACACCGTGGACGCACCGTCGATCAGGCTGTGAAAGGCCGTGGACGTGCCGTCCGTCACCGCCACCATCGCTTCGGACATGCCCACAATTTTAAGAGGCTTGTTCTTGGCGTCAAACAGATCTTCCACCCCCTCCCACACCTCTCCAATGGTCGCCGACTCCGTGCACACCACTGTTACCCGGCCCACGTTATGCTCTACAACAACCAACATCATGTTCAGCCAGTTGTCCACCAGTTTGCCCAGGGCGTGGATGCCCGACGTGGCGATGAGAAAGCCGGGTTTGAAGTCGGGGGTGCACATCAGCGCCTGCTCGATCTCCGTGAATTCCAGCAGGGTGTCGCGAGCGTACGAGCAGCGCGTGGTTGTGATCACGGGCACAGCAATGACAAAGTGCAAGACGGTGTTGACCAGACAGTGCACCGCCTTGTATAGATTGAAATCTAGGAAGGGGTAGAGTACAATGTCCAGCGGCGCAGTGAGCACAGTACAGCTGCTCGTCAGCATGTAGTGCAGATGTAACATGGTCTTGCGCGCGTAGATGCCCGGGGTCATGAGATCCAGAGTCATGTAGTTGGTGTTGGCTATGCACTGCAGGTTCGGTGGTGTGAAGGGCAGAAACGATTGCGCATGGTTCGACGCATTGAAGTTGGCCAGATATGTGTTCTGCCGCTGTGCCTGAATTCCACACTGCACGTAGCGGTCGGCCAGAAGCGCACATGCGCGCCCTGTCGTGGCACACATGAGTCCGAAATCACCTACCAGCCGTGGCAGACGGTCTACGTGCACACCCAAAAAGGGAATGGCCACCTTCATGAACATCTGCGATATCATCCACGCCACGCCGTTGTAGAGCGGCACCAGGGCGGAGAAGATGAGGTCCAAAAACTGCAGCGGCTTCACAATCAGCATGTCGATACTGGGTCCCACGGCGCTGTTGTACATGTTGACCGTGGTACTCAGCACGGCGCTCGAGCTCTCGGACACATTAATCATCAGCGCGACCAGCATGAGCACCCACGCGGAGACGAGAATATTGCGGGCGAGAAAGGACAACACTGTGCTTACCACCTGCAGCGGCAGGGACAGCAGGCCCAGAACAAAAGAAAATACGCCCGCCAAGAAAAGATTGTCCAGCATGGTACGTAGCTGGGATTTCAGTGTCCGAGGGTCACAGATCACGATGCCCAACACCTTGTTGAGCACACGCTCTGACACACACAAGAGTTGCAAGAAGACACAGTACAGCAACAAGATCATTCATTTAGATTATTATATCGTTTAATATGACTCGATAAATTACGCGGAATTTTCACACATCTTTTTTTGTGGCTAGTCGCATGTTTTCCATCTTGTACACGCTGGTGATTTGGTCCACCGTCTTCAGATATACCGAAAGGCCTTTCACGTCTATGTTTCGCCGGCCCGTTTCCTCACACGTGTAGATGCAGCTGCTCTTGGCCAGGTGGCTCAGCTCGACCAAGTCACGCATGATGTTTCCCAACACCACCCGCTGGTCCGTCGTGTGTTGCGTGATGTGTAAAAATATCTTGCGCTTGCTTTCTGAAACATTGCAATGTTCCTGCAGGTTCTTCATGGTTTGGTTACAGATCTCTCCGATGCATACATGCCCGAGCGAATCGGCAATGTAGCTGGAGATTTCTTTCACGGCGGCATCACTCGATCCGCCGAGCGAACACAGCACACATTCTTCGTCTTGCACGACAGCGTCCCCCATCACACACCACTTGCCCTTTCTTAAATAAAATTGAGGCGAGTGGTCTCATTTTGTATAAAACACATCTATGTTTTGAGCAAATGAATATTTTAACAGAACTCTTGCGGCAGATTCTCGCTGTAGTGGCGTACAGTATTTTTCGCAAGATGGCCTCAGCGCCTGCCATCGCGTATGTGACCGTGATCACCACCACCGTCTTGTTCAACACACGCACTGTGCCCTGTACGTTGCAATCTTGCAACCGCATGCTGCTGCAAAGCACAGTGCAGGTTTCCGTCTCTCTTTTGTTGTACGGTCTTCTGGGATTATATAACCTAGACGAAATCAAGCAAGATGACTGATCTGGAACCCACCATTGTACCCGGGCCTAACAACACGGCAACACAATTAGAGCGCCGAAAGTCGGATTCGTCTGACTCCTCTACACAGTCGGAAGCGTCAGAGGATTCCTGCTCTGTGGGTTCTCAGATACAGTCACACCTTCCGAATCCGCAGGCGCTGCTGCGGATCTGCAACTTGATGGCTGCTTGTTACCTGGTGTGCAGTGCAGTCACGTTTTGCTCGTCGGCTTACACAGGGCCAGGATCGGCCCTCGATGCCGTGCTGGTCATGTTCGACGTTGTGTGCATCGACGTTAGCTCGGCGCTCTTTGTCTTGACAGGCTGCGCCACGGCCGCACTGTACACGAGGTCCACCCCCACAAAACAAGACAGTCTCACCCGTCACACGGCCGTTGCCATTCTTGTGGACCTCTACATCGCCTTGTGCTTGTCGATGATCTTCGGCAGCGCGCACGCGCTGACGCTTGGGCGCTTCCACTGGCGGGACCTTGCTTTCACGGCCCTCGAGGGGATCACGACGCTGCGAGCGCTGGACTTCCGACAGAGTGCCTCCGCCCCGCACTCGTACAACGTCACTGGTTGGCCTGTACAGTCTCTCTTGTGGTGTGTGCTGAGCGTAAAAAGTCTCCTGGCCCTGGATGCACTGATTGTCGACCGCGCGCCAGCCATAGCAGACGCTCTGATCTGCCTCTTGGCCCTTGCAGGTATCATGCTCTTCACTGGGTTTGGGTCCCTGCAGCCCACGAGCAACATCTTCTACGCGAACGCGAGCAGCGTGACCTATCGCTCCATGGAGTTCAATCTCGGAGCGCACGCTGTCTTTCTGTATGTACGACACCCGCCGTTCGTCACCGCGATGCACATAGCCTGTCAAAAGGCCTCTGTGTTTGTGGGTATGGCCGTCGTTACAATATGGGTGGCCGAGGTTGGGCGGGTCTTGCCGCCTACGTCGGATGGCAATTGCCTCCGGCTGTACTTCCGCAATGCTTGCCTCCAAGATCACCACGGTTTCTTCCTGCGAGGCTGCGTGTTGGCTCTTTTCCTGCTGCTTTACACTGACAACAACAAGCCCAAGCACTTGCAGCGCGAGATACGAATCAGCATGACACTTGTGTCGGCAGTGTGTCTTTGCTGGCCAGTGTATCTTGCAGTAAAGCTCGTCATGGATTTCACCTTTGGCAAAACCGTCATCGACACAAACCGTCCGGTGGTGGTCATGATGAGCATTTCCATTCTTGCCGTGACGGCTGGTGCTTATCGCGTGCTGATTCACCCGACCTTGCATGCGCGGGCGCGCCACGCCGTGCTCTCCCGGCCTACAGCTGCAACACAGTCGCCAGAGTCTCTTCATACAGCTCTGGTGTGACACCAATGGTCGGGTCCAGGTGCATGCGCCCAGTGAGAGGGCTGGACAGCATGGACGACATGAGCCCGTCACAGTGGCACACAATGTCTTCCAAAATCTCGCTCATTTCTTCGGCGGAAATCCCACGCTGCGAGCGCAGCTGCTCTTGCTTCGTGCGCACCAGTGCCACGAGCACTACCACCTCCTGCACCAGCGACTCGTTACGCATCTTGCTTGAGTTGCCGTACCCTGTGCAGCAGCGTGGATGCATTTTTTTGTATATAACGTGGCGCGGGGCTGTTGCAATGCCAATTTTGAAGGTTCGGGGCGTGCGAGGCCAACTTGTAGACGCTATTCTGGGCCCACACGAGGAGGGCGACACCAAGCAAACAGAGACGACGCTCAATGCAATTAGCGCAATGCTGTCCGCTGCTTCTGTGGTGGTATTGCTTACCCAGACCAGAGCATTGCACTTTATCTTCCAGACCTGGGTATCTTTCATTCCGGCGGTGCGAAACCCCTACTCAGTACAACTCGTGCAGAACTTTACAGAATCCCTGGAGTCCACGTGCGACGTGGAGCAGCTGCCACTTGCAATGTTCAACATCAACCTAACGCGCAACAATGTTAGCAGCACGTATGTGATGATGCCTCTGGCTTACGACATAGAATATGTCTTCCCGGCACTGCTCTTGATATGGGTGTTGGCGGTGTCGTCGGCGTTTCAGACCTACCGGTGCAAGCACATGCCGCTGCTGGCCCCGTACGGCAACGACTTCCACAAAACCTTGCTGCTCTGGGGCATCCACGTTCTCCTCCACGCAGCCGTGT
>Ga0136586_1000124_pt1 | contig 19524 bp, 23 predicted proteins | sample AntRauMFilla1562_FD_104926 | JGI IMG/M metagenome (GOLD analysis project Ga0136586, IMG submission 104926) | Saline lake microbial communities from Rauer Islands, Antarctica - Metagenome Filla 1 #562 | ecosystem: Environmental > Aquatic > Non-marine Saline and Alkaline > Saline | place... | reverse complement strand
GTATATACATAAATATACATATGTTTGTATATCCATTTATATCTATATTCATATATATATGTATATATCTGTGTATATATTTGTATATTTATACCTTCAGTTTTGCAATTGTCTGTTGCATGCTATGAAAAAGGAACAGCAAGTCACTGTCGCAGAACCTATTCACTAGTGGCAATATCCAAATTTTTCGTGGCACAGGTTGGCAGATTGGATAATGTATTATTCACAACACATATATATATGTTTTTTCATATATGCCTATTCATATATGTACATTAAAAATATATATATATACATATATGTATGAATTGATATGTGTGAATGTATGGATTTTGCAGATGAATGTATCTATATCTCTGTGTACATAATATACATATATATACTTCCATATATATATATGAATATACAAATACATCTATAGATGTATTTATATATATATACATATGTCTATATATAGTAGACATATGCGTGTTATTACATACACATATTTGTTAGTATATATATATATATGTATCTGTATATATATATATCTCTTTATGCACATATAGATAGATGTATTTATATAAACTGATGTGTATATATATAAGTGTATATATCTATATCTATGTATATACACATATTGGTATCAATATAAACAGTTATCTATATATATATATATATACATATATATATATATATATCTATATATATATATATGTGTTTATGTATATATGCATATCCACATACATTTACGCATGTATATGTATGTATATACATATGTAAATGCATATAAGTATGTATCTATATACATTCAAGTATGTATACATATGTAAATTTTTTTGTGTATTTCCTATGTATATAGTTATATAAATATATATATGTATGTAAATATATATACATTTATATATCAATATCCATACATACACATAAATATAAATATACAATTTTTCCTTTAGATATTTTTAGGTTTGCATATTTACATACCTAGATTTTATCATATATACAAATTTACATCTGAATATTTTTTATCGGAATTCAGATGTCGGATGCAATGCATGAAAAATTGCATTCAGACATTATGTACATATATATGTAGAAATAAGTACATATGTTTGAATACACACATATGTGTATGTATTTGCATGCACTTGAATATATATGCGTGAATATGTACATGAATATATATATAACATATATACATGTAAGTATATATGTATGAAATATATATGTATGTATATATATACACAGATGCATATATATACAGGTATATATTTATGTATATATATATATATATATGTATGTATATAAATGTATACATATATGTATGCATATATATATGTGTATATGTTGATATATATATATATATATGTATATATATATGTATATGTATATATATATATCTGTGTACATATATACATATATATATATATATATGCATATAAATATAGATACATGTGTATATGCATACATATATATATAATTGTATATTTATATTGTGGAATGTTTACGTTTACGAATAATATACATATACATATTTCTATATGCATAAGTATATGTATATACATATATACATATGTATACATATATCTGACCAAGACCACACAGGCACATATAGTTATGTGTCCACAGACACCCCTGCGGGCCCGCCTTCCTCACTCAAAAGCACGCGAGCACACGAGACCTTACTTCTTGCGCAACAATTGCACAATACGCTGTGCCCTTTTTTTGTCTCTGGTGTCGAGTTGGCGAAAACGGATCATTTCTGTTATTGAGCCAAGGCCATTGCAGAGCGCACGCATTTTCGGCGAAGGAACGACGAAATCGGAAAACACCTTGAGCACTTGTCGAAGCACCGAAATATCGTCATCATCGGATATAATATGGAACAGCCATTCGATGAGACATCTGCCTTCTAGCTGCACCTTTAGTGTCAACGCGCTATTTTTCCTGATACGCGAGGTGATGCTGCCGATTGCATCCAAGCCAGTTAGCACCAGCCCCCTCTGACCTGGATGTTCATTCACAGCACGCAAGATGCAGAAGACACCTTCCTGTGCGACAATCGTGTCCACGTTGCGCCAATGGTGCACCAAATTTGCAAGCGCGCAAACACCTGCCAACTGCACATGGATCCTTGAGTTCGAGTGCATTGCATCTAACACCAGAGTGACGACATCGGCAGGTGCCCCCGCGCGCTGCACGGGGCCATGCAACTTGGCGAGTGCGGCAATTATGTTCATAGCTTTGATGTGAATTTCCATTGTATGTGTAACCATTGTCCGTTGCATGACCAGACGAAGTGTGCCGTAGGGCTCAGCCATCGACAGAGAGCGCAAATTCGTTGCGTCACTCGCCAGCGCCTCAAAAAGCGTCACAGCATCCAAAAACACACCCGCAGAATGCGCTGCAAAATCCCGCCGCATAATTTCGTTGACAGCGTGAATAAGACCGAGTGAACACATGCGCACGACAGTTTCGGGGTACCTCACTGTCAATTCCATCAAAAGATTTATGCCGATGGCATCGACTTTCGGAAGACGGGGTTGCATGTGCACAAAATTGAAGACACACGCCATGCCATGCCCCTTGTCAAAAAAATCAATTGCTGTACCGGGGCCATTTCGCTCATGTACAAGAGCTGACAGCGCACGCATGGACATCTTCTGTTTTTTGAGATTGTGAAATTTGGGGACATTGGGGCCCTGCCGCACCATTTTCGAAAAGATAATTCGAGGCACATGAGCTGCGAACAGAACATCTGAATGATAGGGCGCAACCTGTGTTACCAGCTCCAAAAAGTCCCAATATGCGGAGACATGCGATGTGTCACGCTGCGCCAATAATACTGCCAATTGAATGGTGCCTTCGTCGACAATGCTCTGCATCACGGGAAGCAGTGGCGTGTTGAGTATCAATAACAAGTGACAAATTGCTCGGAGACACATGGCGCCGCCCGCACTGTAAATTTATATCCATCACTATTTGAACTGTGCATAACGAGAGAAGTAGAGGGAAGGGTGCACGAGCAACAGAAATTTCGCGCGTAAATAGGTGTCATGCTGGACTACCTACATGCAATGAATGCGTGTTTGAGTATGAGCAGCATGTGTGTGCATTTTGCATTGGCAATCATGCGGCATGCATGAATGCATCGTGAACATGCATCATGAATAGGGATGTGTGTGTGCATGAACAGGGATGTGTGTGTGCGCGGGCATAAGTACAAATGCATGTGCGGGAAATGAAAGTCGCATACTCGCAGTTGCCGAAGCGGCGCATGACGCGCACAATTTTGGCGATTAGACCGGTTGCCTGAAACTCGACTGCACTCATGTGTACGTGTGGAAGCTTTGCCAAGACCAAACACGCTGCATTCTGCACCCCCGCATTAAACTCGTGCACCTGCATTGTAGCACCCACAACGACCGCGACAAAGGTCAATATCTGATCGCTGAATGCATCATCCTCGAGAAACTCGCTAAGCTGCGTGAGGGCACGGAACTGAGTTTCGGCATCAAAAAGATGTAGGCTCATCCGATCGATAAAACACCGCAGCTTTTGCATTTTGTCCTCAATTTGAGCCGCAATCGGAAGAGGGGCCATGTGCACATCAACGAACATGTGCGACATCTCCAAAACCAGTCGCGGCATATCGTTGACAAACAAGCTGCCCGACCACAGAATGGGAGCAAGCCAATGGGCATCTACAAGAAGGAGAGAGATGGCAACTTTCCACTCCTTGTCCACCAGCCGACGCCAAAGCATCTCCTTGATAATTTTCTGTGAGGCAATTTCACAACGCAGCACAACAGCCAGCAAATCAGATTTCTTCAAGATCTTCCCAGCCCAAGCATACCGCTCCGTCTCCATCGCATAGAACTGCCAATTTTCAAACAAAAAACAAAAAAACTATCTTTGGAAAAACTATTTTTCGAGTGTGTGGTAAAAATTTACCACACACTCGAAACGTTTTGTTTGTAGAACGAAGGTTACAATTGAAGAAGGACAAATGAATCATTCTCTGGTATTAATTACAAAAAACATCAACGGAGATCTATTGGATAGATACAAAAGATATTGTACTAGATACACTCATTTGAATAGAAACTCATCGATGAGTATGTCATCAATTTCGAGGCATCGAGATTTATAAATAGATTTCTACGTCTGCAAACCATTGCAACTTCCGGTCGAGGTCCTTGGCAAGGAACCTTGCTTTGAATCAGTTCGAGTATGTGTGCAGTACAATGGCTGAAGGGTATCCCTCCCAGTCCTTTCCTCTCGCTCATGTATCTGCACAAGCTCGAAAGTTTTTTTCTCCTAGAATGAATGTAGCACGCAGTAGCATTTGGTCCATTTACAAAATTGGAAACATAAAACAAAGAGAGGGGCTTGTGCGAGTGCACAAAATGCCTGAGGTGTACGATATTCCGCGGAATTAGATGTTGGTGGATACGGATGAACCGGAGGCTGCCACAATGTGCACGAAGGGAATGCTGGAAGGGCATGCCTCCGAATGGCAACAGACAAAACTTTACAAGCAAACATGAACAATCTAGCTCATCTTTTGGCTCATTCTCACGTCAAATTTTGCTTTGTGTCGTTGCAGGTGAATCGTGGACAATCCCTTTTCGACTCTCACTAGTTACGGACGGAGTTTCTACAGACCGTGTGATGACACGAAAGACCTTCTCAAAGGATCATGGAGCTCATTGATAAGTGTAGAAGGGTAATCCCACGATTATTGACGAAGAATGAACAATTCTCAGCTTCACGACGTTCATCACAAAACCATTTCTGGCGAAAGGACAGGATGTAAACACTTGACAGAAAGATCTCACAGCAACATCTTGTCTGTGATTCAGTCAATACTGTCTCATAGTTTTGTTGAATGGTCTGTGATTGGTCCGTGTACCATTGAATTTCCTCCGCTGCATTGTGTACCCGTGGTGTCCTGGTATCCAGCGCCAAAAGCAGGGAAAAACAAAGACATTTTTGACACTGACTACATTGCTGCAATGCGCAACTTGCTGATCACGGGGGGGGCTTCAGATGTCGAATGTCCAGAACATGTTTTGTTGGACTCCCTCGAGGCGCACTGCGAGACAGTGTCTATGTCTCTCGCCTATCATTTCAAAGATGCACTGGGGACCAGACCACCGAAATCAATCCTATCGGCAAAGTCGTTTCTTGCTAGCGAACATAGGCGATTTGTCAAAGTATTGGAAAAATCAAACACCAAAGAGCAAGTAAACTTGCTAATGCAACATGAAGCGTATCGTTTACAAGATGCCCATCTTAATGGTATTGGATGGGATAGCAAGTTACACCAAGAGACAATGTGGAACTTAAAGGAGTTATTCGTAGATGATGGAGGTGCACTGCAGGACATCAATTTTGGATGTGGTATTCAATTTCAACGCAATTTTCTGTTGGGCTCAACAATATTTGCAGACACCGTGCAAAAAGTTGCGTCTTATGTAGTCAAACACGCAAAGTGTATTGTACTGCCATGTTACGTGTTGATGTATGTTTTTGATGGGTCAGCTCTGACTCTCCTCCAACTGGCGGCTAAATCTTCATTTCAAGAGCACTCTGCGTGTTATAGTTGTCATTGTATTGCACTTCTGCTGGATGGCAAGAATAAAATGCTGTACATGGTTGACGGAAATGATTCTATTATTCCTGGTATACCACTAACCCAATTACACTTGTCATTTGTATTGTAATGATTTCAAATACATTATGGGTTTGTTCCTTACTTTTGTATTTCAACAAATCAATCTTTATTCCGTGATTCAAATTTCATTAAATATATCTTTCGACATTCAAAAGTCAGAGTGTGTATCTGATGACGATAGGCACTACACCTTCACCCAGGTATGAATGCAGAATTTCTTCATCTCCCTTTGACATCTCAAAAACCAACTACAAACATCAGCAGGTTTGGTTTCTGCTCGTTGGAATGAATTGAGTTTTTCTTGTTCAATTCTGATTTCCACACGTTGTATTGCCTTGGAAATATCTGACCAGGTATATATATATATTTTTGTCCAGGTGGGACTCAGACCAAGCAATATTACGATCCACCAAGAGGCGACGAGTGGAAACCTGAGGATATCTGGATGGAAATATCTTGAAATGGCTGCTTCAGATTTGTAATGTCTTTGCATCAAATGAAGATTTGAACACGTCATCCTCAACAAACGATTATATGAGAGTTTGGTGTGCAGGACCCAATACTGTGAAAACAAAGCCGTTAGTAACCACAAGCATTGTGTGGAAAGTACCTTTAATTTACACAAGAATTGACAAATTTCAAGATATCGACTGGTTGATTTGGATGAACTCCCCTCATGATCAATCACTCTTTCCTGATCTCGCTTTTCGTGTAATCACTGCCAAAACGGCATACATGGTGGCTATCAATTGATACCACACGAAACATTTGTTTCATGACAAATTGACATACGGAGGCAGGCCCTTTCTCTCGGTCTGTCTTTTGCTCCTTCACTTTGTGTGTTTACATATACGATATTCAATTATTTATGTGGTTACTCGCTATGCCTTTTTATGGGTGTTGCAAGGCATGACGAGTCATGCGCTCCCAGTGTTAAACTGCGTGGTCCTTCGTTGTTGTTCATGTCTGAACACCTCAAGAAAGGTTTAGTGCAATTTGAGTTTGCATTCGCGTTTGTATGATTCAAAAATAAATTGAATGGATCTATTGCACATATTCAACCTGGAGAAAGTGTTTTATTTATTAGGAATTGAGTGGTTCAAAGGATTGGGTTATACCATTGGATTTAGCCTTATTCAAGAATGACCTTGGCCGCATGATGATGTCTGGATTCTTCTTTTTTTTTGGCTGTGTGTGAATGTGTGCGTGCATATTGGTGAATTTGCGTTTTCGTATTGTCATGCGTATACTGTGTATTTGTATGTCGGATAGACGAAAAGAAACAAATCCAGGAAGAGTGTGTACGAGATCATACTTCAGTTTTTGTGGTGGGGTTTCTGTGTGTCTGTGAGTGTGCAGAACCATGGGCGGCCATTGTGTGCCTTTGAGGTTTTGTGTTTGTGTTTTTGTGCGCTTTCATAAACGAGTTGCGTGCGAGTAATTGTTTTCATGTGAGACGTCGTGTGTGTGAGTTTGTTGTTGTGTTTGTATGTGTCAGAGGGTGAGGAAGCAAGGGAACAGGTAGCGCAGGGAGTCCGTCAGGTATGAAGGGTTGGAAGCTGCGAGAGCGAGTCAAGGGGAGAAACAGAGAGGGAAAGAGGTGCGGTGGGTGAGTGGGATGAGAAGTTTCAGGAAGTGAAGCAGTGAAGTAGGGAGAGAAAGAGGAAGGAAGAAAGAGAGTGAAGGGATCAAAAAGAAAGGAGATGGAATTCAAGAAATGGAGAAAGAGTTGGGGCGTAGGATGAAGACATGTAGCGAGAGAGAGGAAGGTAGAAAAAATCGTAGGGAGAGAGCAACGCAATATGGAGGGATGAAGGGACTGAGGTTTCAAGGGATTGCATGATGAGGGTAGTGATAGAGGGAGGAGGATAGGTTGTAGATACAAACCAAATTGGAATCATCAAAGAGGAAAGGATGTAAGTAACAAGTCAAGAAGCAAGAGAGTGAGAAAACGCGGGAGTGTAGGTAAGGGAGGGTGAAAACCAGGGAAGAGAGAGCGAGAGAAGACGATAGAGTGGGAGGAAAGCACAACGTGGATCGAAGTCCACATTGCAAAACAAGAAAAGAGAAAGATACAGAGAGAGAGGGAGAATGAGAAAGATGGAGAGATAGAGAGAGGAAAAAGGCGAGACAGACGGAGATTGATTGCGCTTGAGCACGCGGAGGGGAGAAAGCGAGGGAGCAAGCAATATTAGGAAGACAAGAGAAGGGTACAGAAACATACAAGAAGTCATACTTAGAGAGAGAAACTGTAACGATAATGGATTGCAGAGGATGAGGGACAAAGGGACTGGACTGTGTAGGGAGATACATATGTTTGACTTGAATAAACTCTAACAGGAAAATCCTTTGTTATCGTTGTCTGATGACCATATACTAGTTAGAGAACAAGTGAAGGTAAATAAAAGATCTTTTTAAACTTGATTAAGTAGAACGTTTGCATGCATCTTGTGTGTCGTTTTTGCAGCATATGCAGTTTGTTGTGTGCATTGTGATCTGTTAGTATCTGGCTCATCTGCGCGGTAACCTACAGCAAATGTACAAGAGGAAAGGCAGGTGGAAAGGGAGAAATTTTGCAGGGGAATGGAAAGGGGAATGAAGCGCTATAAAGTTTGGATCCATGTCGTATCCTCTTGCAAAGCATGTTATCGTTCGTTCTGGCGCCAAGGTTCGATGTATCTGTGGTCTTTTCTGTTTGCGATTTACTTTTTATCCCGCAAAAGGGGCAAAAAGAAGTATACATGCATATGTATATGTATACATGCATATGTATATATAGACAAATAAGTATAGAAACCTAAGCTGATACATATATTCATATATATGTATATATACATGTATGTACATACAGCCACATGTATGTGTATGTATATAATTCTGTATAAACATGTATATATAAATACACATCTGCATCAAATGATATATATATAAATATGTATATTGATGTATTGAAATAAATATATACATATCTCTCTATATATATATGTATAATGTTCAACATGAATATACATGTATATATACATTTTTAATCTACACAAACATACATGTGTATTGATTTTGTATATATGTACATTTCTGAAAGTATACATATACATATAATTCACAATACAAATAAATATACACAAATATATATATATATACTTACGTATGTATATTTATAATTATGTATATATATATGTATGTATATATATGTATATTAATATGTATAAAGTGTGTACATATGTTATATGTATATATATATCCAAATCTATATATATACAAACAAATATATTTGAGTATATGTATTTACTTGTATATGTATGGGCATATACTTGAATTTGTAAATGTATGTTCACATATACTTTGATATGTACGTATCTACATTTTTATTTCTAATTGCATGTACAAATACCTATATTTGTCTATACATGCACATGTATATATATGTATACATTTATCATTTGTATGCATATTTATGTACATACATATGTACACATCCAAAAACTTCATTTGCACATGTATACATCTATAATTATCCATATTTTCATATACATGTATACATATGCATACATATACATATATATGTGAAAAAAATTATATTTATAGATATACTTATAGATGTGTTTATATATATATAAATATATCTATATGTAAATACATCTTTGCATATACGTAGACAAACATACAAATATATAGTGTGAAAATGAAAATACCCATATCTTTTGAATATATGCAAGTACTTGCGTGTTGATATATTCTGACATTTGCATTCAAGTATACGAGTATATATATATATATATAAACGTATACATACAAATACAAAGATATACATATATATATATGTATTTACATGCATATATGAATGTATGTACATACACATACATATAGGTTTATATATATATGTCTATATACATTTATATATATATATATATATATATATATATGTATGTTTATATAAGATGTGGGAGGGAGGAAGGAAGGAAATGGGTGCGAATGAGGGGGCATGCAAAATAGGGGGGTTTGACATCAGGCAGGGAAAGAGAGTGAGGTAGTAAGGGACGGAGGGATCAGAAGACAGAATAGAGGGATTTCTATATGTCTGGAGTAACCTTGACATGGACAAAAGCGAGGGAGCAAGGTTTGTAAGAGGCGATTGGGCGATGCAGCATACATTCATGTAGGTGTATTTGCATATACATATGTATATATATATAAATACATATATATGAATATATATATATATATTTATAGGTGCAGTATACATGTATGTAGATGTATTTGCATTTATATATGTATATATATACAAATACATATATATGAATATATATATGTATATTTATTTATATATGAATATATATATATATATGTATACAAATATACATATATAGGTTCAAATCTTGATATATATGTATATATATATATATATATATACATATAAATATATATGTATATAAATATGTGTCATATTGTGGACGTGACTGTCAAATAGCACACTGGAAACACGGACACAAAGCGACCTACAGCAAGACTGGTGTACAAATGACTTGCAGGGTTGCGGGACCGAAAGAAGGAATGTTACGCAAAGTCCTTGTTGACAGTTGACCTGAGAACATTTCGCTACATCTGTTTCTGAAAATCAAAGCAGTGCAGGAGCAGACAATTGTCAAGTTCGCAGAGGCAGCTCGGTCGACCCGCAAATACAAGATGAGTGACGTGTCATTATGCTGGGCTACCACGAGTATGACAGCATGACTTGCGATAATATGCATGGTGCTTGACGACTGGGATGCAGCGGACAAGCGTCTACGTGCCTTTTTCCGTCTTGTCAAGAGAGTGGAAGAGCTTGAACCTTCCGAGGCGCAGCGCGATGAATGGGAGTTCGACAGTGATGTTACAACAATGACTCAAAATCGCAGCGTGTGGAAGAATTTCTGTTGGAGGCCGAAATTTTCGTTACTCGCACACGCGTCTGGGAATTGGAACCTGGAAGGAACAAGTCCGAGCAAACTTATGCCTTCTTAGAACGCGTAATTTTCTCGCAAGCACACTATGCAGAACTTGGCCCCGACTACATTGAAATGAACGTGTTGTGTTGGATTCGGCAGATTAAAGGATGCGGATGTCGAGACTGGAGTAGAGATGAGCAGGAGCTCTGAAATAATGGACAACCAACTCACACTGGCCTTTGCAATTTGGGAAAATGCTCTCGAAGATTAACCCACAGCGCGAAGAGCAAATTTCCGAGCTAGAATTCTTGGTGGGCGTCGTTGAGTGCATGAAGGAATTTGTGCTGCTTGGCGAATAATCAAATCCATTTTGAGGATTTGAAAATGGTCTCGCAGGACTCTGACCACGATTCATATGAAAGTTTGTTTTTTCCTCAACTCATAACAATACCAAGATTTATCCTTGTTCGCACGACTTGGGAACTGAGCATCATGTTTCCACTTTTGTGCACTGGGACACTCCTTGGCGGGGTTGTTGACATATTCAATACAGACCAGAAAGAGAGGAAAACACAAACATTTGTGCGGGAGACACAGTCGTAGTCTACTTGTGCTTGTATGTACAGATTCATATCGTTATGGATGTTTAACATAATCCGTTTCAGGAATATCACTTTCCGACAGGCCCGATACAAACAGTCTTGGAATGGGAATGCCACACTAAGTCAGTCCTACTCATTAACTCGTTTGCGTTTCAATTTGATTTGCCACATCGAACTGGTGCGTTTACACATAAATACCGCTGCTTGCCACCTGAAATATTCCAAAGAAACCACAAACATTCCTGCATTCTTGAGCGACCTGCCCTGCAGTCTTCAGTCCCTGATCCTGCAGTCTCCATCCACACACAATGCAGTCTTTTGTCCCTTTACAAAAACCTTCTCATGGTCTCTGTAAACTCCCTTCTTCTGTGCCATGAATCCCTCAGACGAAGCGGGGACTCTTTCTGATGGATTTCTTTGCAATTAAGAATTTGGTCACATTTGGCGTTTTGGCAGGCCTTGCAATTGGTTTTCGAAGAATTCTGAAGAAGAATGACAGCTTCAGAATATGCCTGCGCTTACCAAGTTTCACGGAGCGGTGCTTGAGATCTGCTGGAAAAGAAGCATATGTGCCATGGTAGCGACCATACGCCATGCACTTGCCCTTACGAAAGGCTCCGCATACGTGCATGTAACTTGGACCTGTGAGTGTGATGTTTGTTTCAGACGAAATTGAGCATAAAGAAAATCAATTTCAGTATTATCAGTCTTTAATGTCTACCAAATATTTGTAACATACCTGTACTGCATTTAATAACCACAGTATGCGCCACACCCAGGCCGGCAGCTGACCGTTTTTTTGAGGCTTTGGTCGATTCACCGAGAAACGCACCTTCTGTCACACCTGAAAACAGCGGAAATGTAAAAAAAACATGATAAACTGAAAAAATCAGGTGCAAACTGATTCATGTTTGCTACGTATACCATCATCAGTGTGTGTCGAAAAGGTGAGGTAATCGCTTTTTGTCTGCTTGATTGGGTCAACAAAGGTGAGAGAAACATCCACCTTGCTGAGATACTTTTCCTTTAAAAACACAATTAAAAATAGTAAGTCAGCACATGTACACATCAGTACAATACACGAAATCTGCAAAAAACCACAGAAGACAAAGTTGAGGGTGATAACAAAAAAACTGCAATGTATAAACAGACGAGCACCCCTTCTTCGCCTCCGCCGTTTTGTCGCACTATGGCATGTTTGACCAAATTTTCTGCAGCTTTGGCCAGAGAATCAAATCCAGTGTGCGCCGCACGAAATATCGACAAATCCATATGGCTAATCCGAAACGAATTTTCTTTGTTCTTCGATTCTTTAATGGCCTCTGATTGTGCTTTGATGTTACATGTAGAATGTGCTGACTGTGAAGGGTATTGAAACGGACCCGAGTGTAGGACTGAGCAGTTCCTGGGACCCAGTCCCTGCCAACGCTGGATTTGCAAGATCTCCCCATGCTCCTTCACAGCATTTTTGCTCTCTTGATTGATATGGTGTGTTGAGAGATGGTTGATCAAGTCTGCATGATATGCGAAGCGATATTCCTTGTATACACCAAGCCCATCCAACGCATGTCTGCGGCGAGAATTATAACGCTTACAACAAATAAGGCATTCGAAGAAGTTCAAGTCCAAACCATTAGTCATCATATAGGTGACGTCTGGAATCACCTTGCACTCTTCCTGTCCTAAGCAACCCGTAGTGATGTCGCTTGTATGACGACCCTTCTTTGCCAGTTTCTTCTGATTGTACTTAATACACGCCGCTTCCGCTAAATCTTCTTTTCCCTGGTGCGTCGAAACAGACTCTGCATTGGACTGCTGTGTTGCAGCTGCAGCAACAGCAATCTCTTTTCCCGGCAGCACTTCCTTTACCAACCCTTCCTCCATCAGGTTTTGCTCAAGCAAATTTTCTTTCTTCGACATCGCGACGTACTGAGGCAGCTCTTCTTTCTCCGGCAGCTCATCGTCCTCCGACAGCTCTGCATCAGACAACCCTCCCTCATGTGCTGGCACGTCGTAGAAATAGACCTCGGAGTGTTGTGATTGACAATGCAAAAGCAAACCTGCTGGCAAGAAGGTTGTGTTCGCATGTTCCGTCCCAAAACACACTGCACATTTCACCCATGTCTCTGGTGGATCAGTTTGTTCCAACGCAATCTTGAAGTTTTGTGCTTCTTTTTGATTGCACGGAAGTCCCGCCTCCCAGTATGTGGTTTTACTTTGTATTGTTCCGCAGCAAGCTGCTGATTTGCCAGATGATACGATGCCCTGTAAACCGCTCATATGCACGCCGACTTCGCCCGATCTGCTTCTTGAAAATTCTTCTTCTCACAACAAGTTGGCGGTGTCACTCTCAGGCCAGCTGCCGAAGAAGAGGAAAGTGAGAAAAAAACGAAATTATTTGGCGAAATGATTATATTTGAATTTTTCAGTGACGGCTCGTTGTTGTGAACACAGTAAAGTACAACTTGTCTGAAAATTTTGCGGACTTTGTTGTAGTTTCAGATTTCAAGTAGGATGGACTTTTTAAGATTATCTTTGTCATGATTTATAAAAAAAAATCCCAACAGAGGAGTGTTTAGAAACTGACATTGAATTATGAGTTACTTTGTTCGGATCCGATCAATGAGTACTACCAAAACATCATCATGAATACTAAATCATCGTACAAACTGATTCTAAGTGGTTCAATAGTTACTATGGTCTTCTTTATTACTTCATACCCTTCAAAACTATGCTACTTGAATTGACAAAAAATTTAAAAAGATTTTCATTCTTTTCTTTTCTCTTTTCTCATTCAGGAGGAGGATTGATATTGTAACATGTGTGCACTACCTTCTTTCTGTTACTGTTTCGCTTTCAATGGTGCTCCCCATCTTGTACTGTATGTAAGTGTAAGAAACCTTCAGATGAAGCAACCACAAATGTTGAGGTACTTGCATCTCAACTCTGTTGGTCGCTCACTTGCGAGAAAGCGCCTTTGTCCTTGACAGTTGAAAGTACTGTCGATATACGCTTTCAATCTGATAACTCTTTGTCTTGCTGCATGTCTATTTCATTCTATTGTTGTTTGTTTCTTCTTTTGTCGAATTGTACAGATACTTCACCGCACAGCTCATTATGTCTTCACTCACTGCAACTCAGGGTCCGTCCGATGTAATGGACGCATCTTCCGCATCAGCTTTTTTGACTCCAAATGGCAAAAAGGGCAGTGAGGTTGATGAACATGCGAGCTGTGGGGCCAACCTTGACATCAGACAATCTTCCATAAATACTATTCAAACGAGTGGCCAACAAAATTTGAAGGTGACAGTTGAAAGTACTGTCGATATACTACATCTCCAATACAGCAATTTGCTTCGAACGAACATGCACAAGAATCCGATTAGTTTGTTCACGCGTTTTATTCCCAGGTGCAATGCTGTCCTCGAGAACTTGAAAAAAGTCGTCGAAGATGGAAATGTGGATGAACGTGAGGACCTGGTGGCAGTCTGGAAATTAGACGAACATGAGGGCATAACAATGGACGAAGGTGTGGCAACGCAGAATTGGGCATATCGTGGAAGAATGGAGAGAAAACAAGAATTGAAACACGATGTATCCTGCACAGCTGCTAACACGGGGAGGGTGGTCCACAGTGTTCGGACAGAGATTAGGTCACTCATAACGTCAAAATGGGTTATAAAGGCACGGACTTGGAACACTGTATCTGCTGGCATGTCGAAAGATTTGTACAAACGGATGCATGAATTGCAGGCACTGTTGCGCTTGTATTTGAAAGTTTGCACAGGAACAGAATATGCAGACCCTATTGGGACTACAACGATGCATAGTGTAAAAATTGCGCTTGGAAGGTTTTTCGTGAACCAGACCTTTGCTCAAAAGTTAAGTTACTTTAACGCGACCCTTGAACCATTGTTTGGCTCTTGCTTACCTCGAACACTCACAGAAATCGCCGAGTATTTTGGGATTTCTGCCGAAAGGATTGGTGCCTTGGTAGTATTGGCAGATCAAGAGCTGGTAAAGATGTCGAACACAGTCTCTGGTACAGCAGCAAGTGATTATACTGTTGACAAAAGCAGTGTTGTCAGGACCGAGAGGGTAGAAAAAAAATGCAATCAAGTTTCGAGGTTTTTGCAGGTGACTGTCAGTATGAAACAATCGCAGTCAAAACGAAGGAGTGTGTTGTCCAAGGACCTGCCATTAATTAGACGACCTGGTCTGAGTTCTCCCGCAATGAAAGTATTACACACTTCAAGAGTTGGTAGGATGTTTCCCATCCGACCAAAACACACATTCACACCTATATTCACGCAACTCGGAATCCAAAAAAATCACAAATACAAACACGTGAACTCCAACTCAACTGTGACCATAGACAACTCATTGGGGACAAGGAGACAAGGCCCTATCCTCATTCCTCAGACACCAATTTCTCAGACACCAGACAGCATGAAGGCAATTGCATGCAATGAGTTCTGGACAATGTCACTAAATATGCAACACCAGCGCGTCAATCCATGTCAAACAAATATCGGTAACAACCAGCAGTATGATAGTCTAGGAGAGACGCATTTGTGCAATGGTGACAGTTTCAATACACCACAGAGGTGTAGAAATGCCCAGGTGCTCGTGCCAATGACACCTGATGTTTTTGTGCCTGAGACACCCAAGCGCTGCACCTCAATTGAATGCAATTCGTTTGGAACATTGCCACCAAATTTGGATCTTAAGAGCGACAAACCAGGGCAAACAAAATTCAGTAAAAACCAGACATCTGTGGATGTTTTCAACCAGGTTGACAAATTAGTGTTGAGTGTTAAGATGGAATTTCCTCACCCAAGTTCCAGTGGGAGTCCACATCGAGAAAAGACCGCCATCTACCAACGTCATGGTCGTCATTTAGAGTGCATGCATGCTCCTAATGGCAAAAGGCAGGTGAGGTATTGCAATGAATGCAGGTTGGATCCTACTGTCGTTGGTGGTGGCAAAGGTTTGTGTACTCATTCACAATTTTGTACCAGAAGACAAACCCCTTCTGGTAGTGGTACCTGTTCTAAACACAAATAAAGAAAATCGATATTATACCGAATAATCTGGGTCATCTTTCTGCCACTCCTTTTTTTCATGATGGGTTTCGCTGCAAGTACATGTTTGTGTCTTGTTCTGTAAATTTTTCCTTTCCAAGTGTACATTCATGTCGGGGTAGGTGTGATCTGACAGCAAAGTACATAAAATAACCACCTATTTAAAAATGGTGCAATTTTCAAAAACAACCAACCAGTTGCAAACACGTACCAATTTTAAAGATCTAGCAGTTCTTCCAGACGCGAATACTGTCTTGGAATTTGCTGTGAAGTTGTGATTAGCACTCCTGAGAGATCACAATCGCAAATGTATTCCCAAATATGAAATATTGAATATGCTGCAGTTCAAGAATGCAAAGAATTGTACTCTGTCCGTTCAAAAACACGTCGATCATTAAAATTATTATTGTCTCAAGTCCCTCGGTTTTTGCTAGGATATCTCTACACGAATCTCTTAGTCTATTATAGCCTTGCCGCAAATAAGAATACACGATTAAGTACAATATTGTCACGGTACTAATGGATCTTTAAACTCAATTTTTTATGAAAGGCACAAAATTTACATTTTACTGTAGTGTTTTAGGGTACAGTATGATTTCTTCATTCTTTGGTGGGTCCAGTACCATGACACTATCATGAAGATTCGGAACAATTGTCGATGAAATTTATTTGAGCAACTCAGTACGCTGGTATAAACATATATGTATACATAAATATATTTTTATACGTACATATGTATAACCATCCTTTGATCATCCCCACGGTACTCAATTTGGTGTTTACACCCCGACCCCTTCAATGGCGGGCATGGGGGTGTGGCTCCGGAATTTGTTCACCATACAGAATATTGTCGTGATTGTGGTCTACTCCGTAGGTAGTCTGGCACGAGTAATCTTTGCTCTTGAAACATAGGCTTGACGTCCATATGTGGGGCATTATTGCGAGCAGAATGGGGATGGTGAGAATCCTTGCAGGTTTATAGTGAATAGATTAAGCGGCCGCAAAATGGGTGAGTGGTATGGCATCAGAGAAGCAGAAATTAGCGGAGCAAGAGCGAGAGAGTGCAGGAGTCGAGAGATTGATAATCAGCAGAGGGTTTGAAGAACAGTGTAAGGATCATGCAGCCAACGGGAGAGTTTTGGGGTGCTTACCTGTGAGGGCCACTCGAAATTCAGTCTCGTTTTTATGGCCATTTCCTCTTCTGTTGCTACCAATTTATTTATCTTGTTGTTGAAAGTAGTATTTTGTGCTGGCAATAGAGTACGTGAGACTGATGCCTTGGAAATGTTCCTACATCCCCTGGAATGTGCAACAGCGGGAAGAGCTGGACCTCACCGATGAGTGCTAGAATGGAAGGGATTTCCAGGGGTTCCAAGGGTGGATAAAGTAACTACCGTCTTCTCGGGATGCCCACCATCCGTTTTCAATAAAAACTCTACTCTCAAGAATGGTGTTTTTTTTTCTTGCCTAGGTTGTGTTTTATCAGAGTCAGGGTCAAGAATGGGTGATGGGGTGTTGCAGGTCCCCTCAGGATAAGGGAGCATGAGGTGTAAACAAGGTACATTTACATATTCCAGGTAAGATGATATGGAGGGGGGGGAGGAGACCTTCCATGTGCCAACCAGCGTTACATGGGTCACACAGAAGAATTTCTTCTTTGTCAAAAGACATGTGACACACCTGACACATTGTATCATTGGAGGGGGGTCAGGCATCATAGGAAGTGAGGACCAATTCAGACCCGAATGAGGCTCAGGCTTGTTGTTTGGAAAAGGGAGATTGGAGTGACTTGATGAGTTGTGTGCTTTAATGGAGGTGGAGTGAGTCCATACTTCTTGTGTTTGCAGAGTTGTTGATTGGGACTAGACCCTTGGAGAAAATCAATATGTTGGAGAGGGGTGTGGGAGGACCAGGAGCAGAGATCATATCTATGACAGGCGCAGGAGAGGATCATGAGTGAAGGCTTGGAAAGGGGTTTTTCTAGGCAAGTAAAAACAATTGGACAAGGCATGTCATCCGCAGGTATACTGAGGTGTGTGAACAGACTTTCACCATTCCACACCACAGAAACACAAAACATTCGCAATTTCACACCACAGAAACACAAAATATGAAGAGAGAGACAGACTGGAGGAGAACCAGAGTGGTAGAGACATAGGGGTCAGGCGTCAGAGAGAGATGACAAAACGCATAACACATACAGAATTGTCACATGAATCAGGCAGAGAAATATGGAGTGAGATTGTGAAACACAGAAAGGGTGAGCGAAGGAGAGCGAGAGTGTGAGATAGTGAAAGAGAGAGATAGTAAGAGAGAACAAAAAAATAAGACGTGGGAAAATCCGAGGGTTAGCACAAGATAGGAAGAAAGTAAAGGGATGGAAATGGGGTGATTAACAAAAAGATAGACAAACTGAGAGATAAATGCCAGTAACAGAATGCAGCTAGTGACTCTGAGACCAAGCCAGACAACATGAGCAAGGCTCCAATGAACCTTTAAATCCACAAAGACAAATCGAGCGAAATCGAGCGATAAGGGAATGTTTGACAACCAAAGGAAGGATTGAGATAGAGCACATGGATCAACGTGCCATTCACAATACAAAAGTGTGAATGCGCGAACGTGCGGCAAATAAGTTGAAGTAGTGTCTCTCAAAAAGAGTGCTGTCAAGTTCACCGCAGACTCTGGGTCAAAGTCTGGCCTGAAGAGTCCAAACGATTAGAAATGAAAAAATGTGAAACCAAGACCGAAAAACATTACGAGAGAGGAGGATACAAACATAAACAGGGACAGATAAAGTTGCTCCACTTTGCAAAGGAACTCGCACGTCTTTTTGATCCTTTGATATTGCTTATTTTATTCTCCTTTTTCCTTTTTGTTTTCCACGACTTTAATTCGAAATTTGAGAATAATGTTCTCAGGACCCGCGATACTTGCCTTGGTAATTCCGCGATACTCAATTAGGTGTGAACTGAAAGTCACGCGAAATGATAACAGTGCAAGAGAGAGGGTATATATGTATATACATATATTTATTTATGTACATGTATATACATCTAAATATGTTGATATATGTATATATATATATATAAATATAGATATATATGTGCTCACTACATACATATATATTTAAAAATATATATACATATATGCATGTATGTGTTTGTATATATATATATATATACATACAATTCATATAAACATACACAAGAATATATGTATTTATATATATATATATAAACACATGTATATAT
>Ga0136586_1000121_pt1 | contig 19781 bp, 18 predicted proteins | sample AntRauMFilla1562_FD_104926 | JGI IMG/M metagenome (GOLD analysis project Ga0136586, IMG submission 104926) | Saline lake microbial communities from Rauer Islands, Antarctica - Metagenome Filla 1 #562 | ecosystem: Environmental > Aquatic > Non-marine Saline and Alkaline > Saline | place... | reverse complement strand
ATGCACCATCATTTCTAACTGCAAAGGCAGTGATAAAGTTTGAATATAATTGGGATGCACTAGCGAAGCTAAGCCCGGCTGCCACTTCGTAAGTTGATTGTAAGTGGTGCAATGCTTTGCATTAATAGACTCTTGGCGCTGACAACTTACTGTGGGCAAGCGCATATTCGGTAATGAATGCTCGCTTTGTAGCGTCGTGCTAGGTTTGTGGCTAAGTGCTTTTAGATAAAGCTGTAGCGTTTTGGTATTCATATTCATTAGGCCCAATACTTTCACACAAGTTACATACATGGAAACTTTCCCCATCAGGAAAGTTATCAACCGTGATATTCATTGTTAGTATAGACTAAAGTACTCTCTTCATGAAAACTTCTTCATATCAGTGCATAATCGGTGTTTGTCAAAACCATGGTGTTCTCACGCACTTTGTTTTGAAAAGCGCCAAAGCGCCAGTTAAGACACGTGCCATATTAAGTGACGACATATGCTTTTATATTGAGAAGGACTAAGCAAGAATTTAGGTAAAAACACCCAGTGCAGTTTTTTTTGCCTAGCCCAAAGTGACAACTCATTACTAGGCGTTTTTTGAAATGCAAGCCAGCAACCCAGCTGATTATGCCTGCAGTGTACTTCACACAGCACGGCTAAAGGCTCATATTCGTCGTTTATTCTATGCACACCAGCGCCAACGTCACCTTCATGCAATATCAAGTGAGTGATAGTATCTTGCTTACGCCCTTTCAGTAAGAAAATACACATAACGGTGAGGCTAAGTAGTAAAATATAGCTGAGTGTGGAAAGAGTATGCTTGGCAAGTAGTAGGGTTATCGCTACCGCTATTAGCAGGCAAGCAACATTACAACGGTCAACAAATTGGTTTGATGGCGCAAGTGCAATCGTTATTGACACATATAAGCCTTATATTAAACGTGTTTAAACGGCTTTAGTCAGCTCTAATCTTAACCCGGTCTAGCACTATACTCACCATTTCAGACAGATCTGGATCGAAACAACGTTGATGTCCCATAAACCAAGCGAACAAATCTGGGTCGTCGCAGGTTAATAACCGCTCTAACGTTTCTTGCTCTTGAAAAGTGAGTGTGTCAAACGCCTGATCTACGAAAGGCAGTAGTAGAACATCAAGTTCTAACATGCCTCTTCTACAGGCCCATCTTAATCGTGCTAATCGTTTAGGTTCAAATACCTTCGCGTTCAAAACTCTTTCCTTTATTAAATAAGTTCTACAATGCTAGCTTAACATTAAGCTAAGCTCCAAAATACTGATCTTGGGATAATTGTTGCTTTAGCAAGTAAATCTTTGTGCGACTATTGTAAAATGCACAGGTAACCCATAGTTCTACCTGATAACATGCACAGCAACTATATTTTTAACCCTTTTTAAGGAGCGTGTAACGTGGCTACACATTCATTTATGGCAACACTAGATGACCTAAACATTGTTAAAGTATCGGGCGAACAACGCTTCGACTATTTAAATGGGCAATTAACGGTATCGACCAAAAGGTTTGACGGCGCGAGCGCACGACTAACCGCCCACTGTGACTTTAAAGGCAAAATGTTTGCCGCTATTATAATAAGCCAGTGTAATGACGCATTTCTCCTTAGCATGCATAAAGACTCGGCAATAATTAGCCAAGAACAGCTTAAGAAATACGGTGTATTCTCAAAAGTAGACATTCAAATAAACGAAGAGCTCCATTGTATCGGCATTGCCGGCGATGAAAACATTAAGCACCTAAGGGTGTTGTTTCCAGCGCTAAGTAGCACGCATATGAGCACTACCAACAGTGAATTCGGCCAAGCTATTTGCTTTAATGACGCAAGCCTGCGCTACTTGTGTTACCTAAGCGACAAAGGCAAGCAAAGGCTGCTAGATATTAGCGACGCCGACGCATTTGTTCCCTGCGACAGTTGGAATATGCTAGAAATTGAAGCCGGTATTGCTAACATACAAACCGCCACTATGAGCCAGTTTGTGCCTCAAATGCTAAACTTTCAAAGCATACACGCCATCGATTTCGACAAGGGCTGCTATATGGGCCAAGAAGTAGTGGCTAGAACCAAATTTTTAGGCAAAAACAAACGTGCTACGTTTTTATTAAGCGGTACGCTTGAAAGTGAGCGAAGCATTAACGCCGGCGACAACATAGAGTTGCAAATAGGCGAGAGCTGGCGACGCAGCGGTGTTATTGTGCGCGCCGTAAGCAGGCCTAATGCAGTGGACGAGTCGGGCAATAGCAAAACGGTAAAGCTGCTCGCGGTTATGCCCAACGACACTGACCCAAACGCGGTAGTGCGCTTAAAAGACAGTGATGTTAGACTTAGCGTGACGCCACTACCTTACGAATTAACAAGATAGTATTGATATTATAATCTTAGCACTAACTTATCTTACTTAACCAAAAGGATATTTATGCAAATAGCCGACAATCACGTAGTTACGCTTCACTATACCGTTAAAACACAGGACGGAGACATTATTGATGAATCTCAGTCAACTGAGCCACTAGCATTTATTCAAGGCTCCAACTTTATGATAGCGGGCTTAGAAGACGCTTTATATGGCAAGCAAAAAAGCGAGAAGTTTGAAATAACTGTTGAGCCTGAGCAAGCTTACGGGCACCGTCAAGACGCATTGGTGCAGGCAGTACCTGCTAGTATGTTTGAAGGTATGGACATTGAAGTGGGCATGAGCTTTCGCGCCACTACCGACCAAGGTGAGCAGTCGGTCATAATAATCGATAAAACTGACGAGCACGTTACCGTAGACGGCAATCATCCGTTATCAAGCCTAACACTTACCTTTGATGTGAGCATTGAAGACGTGCGAGAAGCAAGCGCCGAAGAACTCGAGCATGGACACGTGCACGGTGCTGGTGGACACGATCACTAAGGCTTAAAATACTTGGGCTGCTTTTTATCTGCCAAGCAGTTGTTAAGCGTCCCTTGCTATTGATTTATTAAGTTTATCCTAGCGCATCAGCGCCCTCTTCACCGGTGCGGATCCTGATAGTACGCAACACATCAGACACAAATATTTTGCCATCGCCAATTTTGCCTGTTTTAGCCACCTCAATAATACTTTCTACTACCAAGTCAACAATATCGTCATTAACCACCACCTCAATTTTTACCTTAGGTAAAAAATCTACCTGATATTCGGCCCCTCTATACAGCTCCTGATGGCCTTTTTGGCGACCGAAACCTTTCACCTCAGTGATCGTCAAACCTGACACCCCAGCATCTGCAAGGGCCTCTCTTACATCATCAAGTTTGAAAGGTTTAATTATCGCTTCTATCTTCTTCATTATATATTACTCGTTGTCGTAAATAGTCGGAATAGGAATTCGTTTATGCTGCGTTTTAGTATAGATGTTTATTAAACGCTCGTCACTGCTCTTGTCTTGGCTTTTACCTTCTAAAAAGTCATCAATTTGATTATATGTCAGCCCAAGTGACGCTTCGTCAGTTAACTGCGGCTGCAAAGATTCTAGGTCAGCGGTTGGCGCTTTTGTAATAACGTGCTCTGGTGCGCCTAAAAAGGCAGATATTTGTCTCACCTGACGTTTGTTTAGGCCAAACAGCGGTGCTAAATCACAGGCGCCATCGCCGTACTTCGTATAAAACCCCGTAATATTCTCGGCTGAATGATCGGTACCTAGCACTAAACCTTTGCTTAAGCCTGCAATATCGTACTGTATGGCCATACGCGTGCGCGCTTTGGCGTTGCCCCTTACGAAATCGTCTAACGCGCTAGTAATATCGTTATTGTTAAAAGCCGACGAGGCTTGCAGTGCGTCACGAGCTGCACTATGAATAGCGTCGGCACCCTCTTTTACGTTCGCCGTTACAGAAAGACTTGGCGCTATAAAATCTAAACTGGCTTGGGCGTCGGCTTCATCAGCTTGGCTTGAATAAGGCAGTCTTACTGCAATAAAACGATATTGCGCAGCTTCTTGGCCTACTTCTTCATTTAAAGCATTGACCGCTAATTGCGCTAAACGGCCTAGTAGGCAAGAGTCTATACCACCGCTAATGCCCAGTACTAAAGATTTCATACCAGAATCGAGTAGCTGCTGTTTAATGAAATTAACCCTGCGGTTCACCTCAAAACTAGGGTCTATGCTAGGAAGCACTCTCATTTCATCAATAATGTTCTGTTTTAACACTGTAGGCTCCGTTCAATATTTATGCTATCGGTGGATAATTTGTAAGTCAGGGTTTGCAGACCAGTGCTACAACAAAGTATAAATTTTAACATGCTATTGTATAACTGCATACGCATCCACTGCCCTTCATATTATATAGGTTACCCGTATTAATTAGGAGTAGTGAAGTGAATTTTAGTGTAAGAGTGGTTAAAACGTTAACAATGCGTGACGGTAAGTCACCTTTGACAACATGTGAGTCAAAGCAAAAGGGGCTTGGCGCTGTTGAAGATACTGATGGAAACGAGCTTAGCTGTAGCTAAGGTTCTTAGTCTATATTTTGTTCTATGTTTACTATCACAAAGACCAGTATTTAATTAAATAAACACGGTTAAGCTTTTATCTCACACTTTATATAAGATGGGATTAACAGCTTGTGGTAAAAAAAAAGATCTTGACAGCGGTTTTACACTGCTTGAACTACTCGTTAGCATCGCTTTATTTTACATAGTATTAGGCATTGCTGCGCCAAGCGCTAAAAGAATTATCGATGTGCACAAAATTGCTGCAGATATAAATCACACCAACGCGATCATTCGATATGCTAGGACCTACGCCATAAGTCATTATCAAACAAGCAAAGTGTGCCCTGCTTTTGATCACACAACCTGCTCTACAGACTGGGCGCAGCCGTTAATTGTATTTGCTGATAACAATGGTAATAACCTTCGCGATGCTGATGAGCCTTTGCTTGCGGCGCGCGCTGCCCTGCGTTCGCAGCACAAAATGAAAGGACCAAAATCACCGATACAGTTTTACGAAAACGGTGAAAACGCTTCGCCTGCCAGTTTAACGCTGTGCCCTGAGTCTAATGACAATACACTGGCAAGAGCGTTATATGTGAGTTTACAGGGCCGTATTAGACTCAGTATAGATCACAATAAAGACGGTATTCATGAACGGGTTAAAAGAGTAAATTTAGTCTGTACTTCCTTTTAAGCACTCGTTCATCATTGCTTTATAGGGCTTTGCATTTCCCACTGGCAAGTTTGATATGGGTGCACGAACCTGGACCGCGCTGAGGGTTTTTATAGGTTTAATATGCAGATCTTGCACTGTATGGGCAGGATCTGCCGCTTGCCGATATATACAAGCTTGTTCAAATTCAAGGTCACAGTAGCTTAGTACTTGGCTTATTAGCGTTTCAGGTTGCTGCACTAGGTCCTCATACTGCAGCGTGTGTATTTCGCTACCAAAGGCTTTATGCCAAAAGGCCATTAGGCTTTGATAAAAACCGTGATACACATTTAACTGCGACAAATCACAAAAATAGGGTTCGTTGCTGGCAAAATGATGTCTGAAAATAGACAAGGCGACGTCGTCAAAATTACGGCTTAAGTGAATAATTTTGGCATCAGGGAAAACGCGTTTAATAAGCCCTATTGACTGAAAATTTGCCGGCAATTTGTCGATTATATAAGGGGCGGTTAACTGGCGTTTTTTAATGGCACTGTCATAAATGGCCCGTGCGTTTTTAAGCAGCGTATCGTTTTCGCAAGAGTCTTGTAATAATGCGCTCATAAAGAGTGGATATGGCTGCTTGAAATGCTGGGTAAAATAGCGCGCAAGCTGTTCGCTGATGATAGTTGTCTCTGCCACACTTTCTATGGCCGAATGTTTACTTAATAGCGTTTCAAGAAGTGTTGAGCCCGTTCTGGGTAAGCCAATTATAAATATAAGGATTGGCCCTTCTACATTCGCATTATTATTATGTTCAAGGCGTTTGTTATGTTCAAGGCGTTTGTTATGTTGGGTAAACGGGCTATGAACACTTTTTATTTGGCCAAAAAAGGTCGCAAGCTCTTGGGTGTCAAAATTAGCCTGCATGCGCTGAATATTGTTCGCTTGCTGCCATTGCATAAAAGCTTTTTCGGTTTGGCCTAAATGATGAAACACTTCACCAATTCCATAATGTAAAAGCATCGCTTGAGGTGAATGTTTGGGTTGGCTTTCTAATAACTTTATAAGCTGATCTGCGCTGCTGCTGCAATGCATGCTGGCATCAAGCTTAAGAATTAAAAGCCAAGCATAGGCGAGTAATTGCACCATTTTTGAAGACGACTCACAAAGCGCAATGCAGCGTTTACAATATTCTTTAGCTTTGGTGAATTGGCCGGTTTCACTGCAGTGTAGGGCCGCTTTATACAAAACTTCAGCACTTTGCCTAAATTGCACTAACATAAAATCATTTAAGGTAGTTACGTCTGCATGCGCATTCACTGCTTCAAAAGTATCCATCAAGCTAAATATGGGCCTGTAATCTTGCGGCATTCTTTGGCAAGCCTGCGACAGGTGAGAAATAGCTAGATCAAACTCTTCTACAACGCTATAAAGTTCACCTAAGACCAAGTGGATCTCGCCATTTTGAGGATAGACCTGAAGCAGCGACCTGAATATTTTATGCGCTTGGCCATAGTCTTTTTTTTGCACGCAGTGCTGCGCTTTTTCAAGCGCGTGTTGCGCTTCTTTGGGCAAGTTTAGTTCATTCATATAAGAGCGGCTTTATCCTTGGCTCATAACATAAAAAAGCCCTGCGGCGGCGTTCTAAACTAAACGCACCACAAGACTTAATGTGTGAAGTGCAAAGGTGATGTTGCCGATGCACTTTTAGTCTTTTATTTCATACAACTTTTTACAAAACGCTAACACTTAAAAGTTATACGTTGCCTGAACATAATAATAACCGCCATTGATACCAAATGGAGAGGTTTCGTAAAACACACCACCCCAGTTGTTATTGGGAATACCTTGGGCCGCTGGGATATTAATACGCTCAGCATCTTGGTCGAAGATGTTTTGTGCACCGGCCGTTAAAGTAATTGAATCATTTACGAAGTAGCTCGCTTCAAAATCTACCGTAACTGCTGAAGATGCTGTAATTGCCGTGGCATCAAAGTCTACGTGAACACCTTGGTATTCGCCAAAGTAATTCACGCGTGTAAAGAATGAGAAGTCATCCATACTTTGCGACCACGTGGCGGTAGCGCGATGATTGGGTAAATCTTCTTCTAAACGTTTTACTTTGAAAGCACCGGTAATCTCAGAGAAACGGGTAACCTCGGTTTCATTCCAATTATACGCTACGCTAAATCTCGAACTGCCGCCCATAAGCTCAGTAGAATAGTTTGCTACTATGTCTAAGCCTTGGGTGGTAGTGTCAAAGTCGTTGGTAAAGAAACTAACCTGAGCAAGACCATCTACGTTAGGCACGCCTGCTGCTTTTAAGGTTGATTTGTTTTCGTCCGTTAGATTGATTTTTTCGGACTGTGAAATGCGGTCATCAACGTCAATGTTGTAAAAATCAAGTGTTACGAATATGTCACCTACACTATAAACCGCGCCAAATGTATAGCTCACAGACTCTTCAGGCGTAAGCTCTGTGCCGCCTAATTCAACTGAAATTGGGTTGGTCGGCGGTAATAATGCCGAGTCGACCAATACACCACTGCTCAAGTTAGTTTGTACATTACTTACGTTCGCTTGACCCACGGTAGGCGCTCTAAAGCCGGTGCTCACTGAGCCGCGAAACGATAAGTCGTCGCTAGCGTGGAACTGACCGCTTACTTTAAAGTTAGCCGTTGAGCCAAAGGTGTCATAGTCTTCATAGCGAACTGCTAAGCCCACTAACAATGCTTCACTAAACGGTATTTCAGCGTCGCCGTAAACGGCGTAACTGCGCCTTGTTGATACACCTTGGTCTGAAGGCTTAAAGCCAGGGAAACCGTTTGAGCCAATACTAAAACCTTGGTCAAACAAAGGACCCGCCTCAAAGGATGCTTGGTCGCCTGAAATAACCTCAAAGCTTTCTTCTCGCCATTCTAAACCACCGGCAATGTTAGCCAAATCATCTAAGCCAATATCGACTAGCTTAGCCATATCATAGTTAAAGGTTTTTTCTAGCTGGATGTACTTACCTGGTGCAAAGTCTCGGGGGGTATCAGGTCCTAATGAAGAATTGAGCGTGTCAAAAATCAAAAACTGCGATTCACTTCGACCTACACCGCCGCTTAAATCAAATAACCAACCGTCAACGAAACCACCGTTGAATTCGCCTTTAGTCCCCATGGTTATTGAAGTATCGGTGATGTTTCCGCCAAAGTTAGGGGTAAACCCACCTGGTAAATTTTGGTTGTGTGCAAAACAATTTGCAGCCGTTAATTGACCCAAGGCCAGTTCGTTAGGTAGACCGTTTGCACCAAGTTCCACCACGGGGCAGTTTAATTGCTGCGACAAACCGTCAAGTGAACCGACCAAAATAGTTGCGGGGGCCGCATCCCATGCTGCTTGTCCCGTTGGATTGTCATCACCGGGACGGTAAGCGGGGCTGCCATCAACGTTTCTGACGATTCCGCCATATACACCTGGTCGTGTGGTTGGGCTACGGTAGTAGAAACCACCGCGTACGTCACGCTCAGAATAGTTGCCAAACATATAAAATTCTTTATCGTTGCCTAGGTCTAGGCCAACGTTACCGAAAATTGTGATGTCGTCATTTATTTCAGGTGAACCCCAAATTTGGGCAGGATTAGCAAGCTCTAAACCCGCTGCGGCGAACTCTGTTGCATCAGCTCGCTGCACACTTCGGCTGGTAGCATCGGAGTTTTTATACTGAAAGCTTAAATTAGCAAAACCATTGTCGGTAAACGGCAAACCAACGTTACCTGACACCTGCGTAGTAGCGCCATCACCTTCGTAATGTTCGCCTTGGCGTACTGAAAGAGACCCGCCATCGTTGTCATCTTTTAATACAAAGTTCAATACACCGGCAATAGCATCCGAGCCGTATTGTGCAGCGGCGCCGTCGCGCAGTACTTCAACTTGCTTAAGTGCGATGCTTGGAATCACGCTAATATCGGGGCCTTGAGCGCCGTCGTTTATGCCGCCGCCAAGGAAGGTTATAACCGACGAGCGATGGCGACGTTTGCCGTTGAGTAACACCAGCGTGCTGTCTGCTGATAGACCCCGTAAAGTCGCAGGGCGTATTAAGGTAGCACCATCACTGATGGGCATGTCGTGAACATTTAACGAAGGTACCGAGCCCTTAAGAATACTTAGCATGTCAGTGTTACCTGACTTAGACAACTCATCTGCGCCAATAATATCGATGGGTACGGGTGAGTCTGCTACTGAGCGTGGTGCTGCGCGGCTGCCGACAACGGCAATTTTTTCGACGTTGTCAATGTTTCGTGCCTGCTGTGCTAGAACGGGCATGGAGAGCATTAGACCTGCGGCAGCCGTAGCTGCAATGCCAATACGCACGCCGGTGCAAACTGATGAAAGTTTTTTTTGCATGGTTCTTCCTATGAGTGTGTAAATAGTATGTATTAATTATTATATAAATGACTTTAGGGTAAAAAAGCCACTGTGAACGCTCATAATTTGGCGACACAAAATAATATATACAGTTCTTTTTCTTAATTATCAATAAAATTAGAAAATAACACTGGACATTTGTATTTTTTTATGACTAAAGTATATATTTTAAGTGATATTTGGAGGGGGCTTTGCTAGTCTGCGCGTAGCAAATTTTTAATGCCAAGATGCGAGATAGGAGAGTCATTAATGGTAGGACCAACAAAAGTGAGCTAGGTCAATACTAACAACGCCAACAGTACTCGCTCAAAGCAAGTGATCCATCCGCATTTACGTCCCATCCTTTACGTCCATCACTATATAAGAATAGCTCACCGTTGCCCGCTACCAAAGAGCCCGCGATCGGCTTCGCCTTTAGCATATAAGACTGGCCGTTATTACTCACGCTGTAAATTGAAAGCGTGTATTTTTTGTTGTCAGCGGGTTCAGAAGCAGACGAATAAGTCGCAAATATCGCAGGGGCACCGGTGTCGCCGCTCGATACTGCAGCGCCTTTATAACTGAAGTTAGACGCACTATGTCTTTCCATTGCGCTGGCAAGACCCATTAGGTCGGCCTGTGCAGCGCCGCGTGCACTGCTCACAACCATGCTTTGATAGCTAGGATAAGCAATAGCAGACACAATGCCTATTATGGCCATTACTATCATTAGCTCTATTAAGGTGAAGCCTCTGGTTTTGGCTGTTAACATTACTTGTTCCTTACATGTGTTGTGATGATTGAGATAGTCGTTGAGCGACTATCTCAGCCTTGTTTACGCCTTACGGCTTTTCAATTGCTGTTGTCCAAGTGTCTTTTTGCACGCGCTCAAAACGTCCATATATGTTTTGCGCTAGGCACTCAAAAGCGCTGCCACAGGGGACTTCATTGCCATTTTCATCAATTTCTATTACCGCTGAAACACATTGTGCTCCCAAACAAACAACGGGCTGCGCAATATTTTCAATCAAAATTTTAGTATCGGGCGCAATACCAGTTTGGGCAAGTTGTGCAAATCGATCCTGTGGTTCTTTTTCGTTGTTTCGATTAATGTCTGCTACTGCATCTCCGTTTAGCATATTGACTAAATGCGCACGGCTGCTGCCGGTAGGCGGAGCACACAAACTATCACTCGCAGAAGCGGGTAAGTAAGTAGTAAAAAATATCTTATAATCAAGAATTAATGGTGAGGCCAATACCTTTTCACCGCCGCTGTTTAAGCGAATTCTCCAACCACTCTTTTCTAATAAGGCTTTTGCTTCGATTTCGCGCTCCTGTGAATTAGTTGAGGTTAATAGATGATCGGTCACGTCGTACAAACTTTCTTGTGTAAACGCTGAGCTAGGTAATAAAAACTTACCTTCATCGTCGGTATTAAACACACCAGTGTCTTTTATCAGATAAAATTCATCTTCAATAACCGTGTCTAAAGGATTCGCTCTAAATCCTGAGCCAATCGCCACCGCATAGTATTGTTCTTCGCCCAATGTTATTTCAGACACATCGGGGCCGTAATAAAAACGTCTATTTTCTTGCGCAGTATCGCCTGAAAAACTGGCTAACAATCCACCACTTACCAGCTCGTTTTTATTTTTGCCATTATATATGTCAAGCCGAAATAATTGTCCGCCCATATCTGCAACGTATATATGATCCGCCAGCCCGTCGTTGTTGCGGTCAATCGCTGACACTCTAGCGGGAATACTATATTTCATATCATCAAGGATAAGATCAGCGTTCTCGTTACTGGCAGACCACAGCAGGCTGCCGTCATTAGCGTCAATAATGAATACGCTGTTGCCAACGCTGTCTTGTGAGCGCTCTTTTTTTTCGTCTTGATCCTCATCGTAGCCGCCACCAATAATCATAACGTCTTTAACATCGTCAGCTATTTTAATCTTGGTTAATATAGGACGCGACCAGCTTTGCCCTAAATTTTCAAATTCACCTTCACCGCCGTTTATGGTGAATTTCAATTTAGGATCCATTTTTGCGGTAACGTCAAATACATAGTAATTATTACCGCCTCGGCGCATGCCTAAATACAAGTAGATTTTTTCACCCACGTTACGCACCACTAAATCACCGTCTAAACCATACTTGTGACTGAAGGAAGAGCCATCGCTATAGAAATCATGTACGTTGGAGAGTAACTCTTTGGGTGCTATAGCGAAGTTTTCACTGCCGTCTTGTGCATCTATAGAATGCAAGAACCCGTGATTAGTAGAAACGAACACCGCACTGTCGGTATCTGAGTAGTTAATAATGACTGGTTGTGAGTGAATGGGATCTCCCATTTGTAAGCGCACGTCGCTGGTGGAACCGTCATTGTCATCATCAAACACGTCTACCCCACGCGCCCACTTTAACACTTGTGTTCTTAGCAGTTGTGCATCGCTCATGGTATTAATGGCAAGATCTTGAGCGCTTATATTGACGTTACTTTCATTCAATTTATTCGAATTTTTAAATATTCTCTCGGTTGTATCTTCAAAGAAATATATATTTCGTACAAGATCTAGCTTACTAGCCGCACCGCCTTCACGCACATCATTGCCATCGGCAAGTGTAGACCAGAAGCTATGACTGTTTTCTGCAAAGAAACCGCTTGCAGGATTAACCGCATTGAGACCATTTTTATCTAATATTTTATCGCCTTTAATACGGTATTTTTTTAAGTTTCCAGGCCAAAGAGTCCCTTCACCAGGCTTGAACAAAGCAAAATATAGTTCGTCGTGATGAGACAGGCGATTTAATTGGTTTACCGCAAAGCCGGGGGAGACGAAGGTCGTGTTAACGTCTTTTACCTGGCGCAAAATAGTCTTAAAAGCAGCCAATAACTTTTCGCTGTCGTCAGCCTGATAGAAACCGCCGCCGCTTTGTAGGGCTAATTTATTCAAAAAACTGTCAGCATTTGCATTCGTAGCAAAGCCAATTGTATGGGTAACCACGCGCGCATTAATAACGGAGTCGTTGGGATCGCTTATATTTTTTACTAACGCTACACCGCACTTCTCATCTGTGTCACCACCAGCGCACCTTTTACCTAGCAAGCTTTCAATCTTACCGATAGCCGTATTACCAGCAGCTTCACCATCAGACAGCAGCACAATATGGTTATTCGTTTGACAGATTAAATCTTCAATAGGCGAAATGTAGCGCGCGCCGGCAGGTATATACTCTTCGCGGCAGTTCTCATTACTTAAATCATTCTCATCACATCCAGCCGGCAGAACCGAATTCTCGCCCACATAAGATTCTCTGTGACTCACTCGGGTACTTCTTTGCATTCTGCCTCGTTCGTTATATCTTGAAACACCTCGTTTGAGTCCGTAGTCAACGTCAAGTCCACCAAAATACAGCGCCGCTTCATAAAGCGTGCCGACTATTGGGGTGGTTCCAGCAGTACTCAATTGGTTAACTTTACTGATTAAATGATCTCTTACCGTAGAGACGGTCTCGGGTGTTGCATTACCCTCAAACTCTATCACTAAGCTAACCGCATCCGATTGTTTCCCCCTAGCGGTAAAAGCACCACGGCTGTCATTACTAAAATCTGACATAATTAGCATCAATTCGTTGTTAGCAACCCAGCCTGCTCTATCCACTATTTCTTGAACAATATTAGTGATTGATGGAGACTGATACACGCCGTTTTTTTCAAAACGCTGAATATTGGGCCAGCTAACAGAGGCCGACGTCTTCGGCGTTTTTTTAAGGCGATAATCGCTATGCGTAGAAAAATTAACTGGATTGTCCAGCGCCGCGCCATGAATAGCCATTCTAGCGTTAGATCCATTGCGGTTTTGAAAAGCGGTAAACTCTAAGTATGCGTTCGTTATGGTAGAACCAGCCGGCACTTTTAAATCGTTAAATAGTACTGCTGTATATGCATTTGAATTTGAGTAAAATGACAATTCATCACCAGTATTTGCTTTGCCATTGTGACGCTCCTCTGCGTTGTCGCTTTGTTTTTGTACTTGATACACCAAGCTATCACGAGTACAGCCAGTTGCCGTGTTTTCGTCAAAGGTAATTACAAGCTCAGCTGCACTGGAGTCTGCGTGCTCACTTGTGTAAATTTGCCTGTTAGCCCCAGCGGTGGGATCCAATGTTTTTACAATAAGCGCCAGATTGTTATTACCACACCAGTCAGAGCGATTTACTATTTCTTGAATAATTGGCGTTAAATCAGGCGTTCTAAGGGTTTCGCCATCACTTGGGAATTGATTGCCTTCGTTCCAAATTATTTCTTCATCGCTTGTTGGACGATCAGAAATATTATCCAAACCTGTCGAGAATTCAACAGCATTGCCCACCGCTTCACCTTTAATTATGAAGGCTGTTGCACTGTTGTCTATGCGCGCTGATGTAAAGCGTAAAAATGCGCTTGTAATGATGGCTGAACGCGGAATTTTCACATTTTGATATCTAAAACCAGAATAAATCGTTTCTGTCCCCTGAGCAATAGTGTTTATGCTGGCGCCGTCTGTTACGGTTTGTCCGATTTGACGGGCATCATCTTGGCCATCAATAATAGATAAAATTATTTGCGGAGCAATAGATGAATCAATATCTCGCACAGGAAATAAAATGGGCCCGCCCTCATTATGAAAATGCATTAGGCCTGCATTAATGTTGGTGGCGCCACCAAGTACCACACGCAGAGCATCTTGTACTCTCTTCATGCGCGTAACGCCAACGCTGTCTCGACTGCCCATACTGCCTGACGTGTCCATGATAAACAGAACATTGGGTTTATAGGTGACCATTGAGTCACTTGAACCAACGTAAATATCAAGATCATCGCCAAAGGCACTAAAACTAATCATGAAGCTAAGTGAACAAGCGATCAACGAGAGGCCTAATTTTTGCGTAAACATAAGTATTACCTCGTTAATTTGTTGCAGGTGCTAATACAGAAGCACTCAAAGTATTGGCTACCACGTAGCTACTGCCTTGTGTTTGGCCGCAGCCTCTGACAATGAATATATGGCAATTGATATTGCTACCGCCTATCACCTTACTTGAACCTCGACATGCTTGTTCGCGCACAAAAGCTGTTTTTGACCAGCTGTCTACTGGCGGATTTTCACTGTAGCGTCCAGTAGCGGTATGTCTTGCATTAAAGTCTAGACCGTTTTTGGTAACGGCACGGTCAGTGCGATTAGTGTCAAAACAGCTCATTTGATCCGTGCCTAGATTAATTTGTGGCAGCTGTCTTGCTTCTGAAAGCGGGTCGGTAAGTAAAGGATCTGTTAATACCGATTCGTCTTCTGATTCAAAGATTACTCCTGCAATTGCCGCTTCTGCAGCATTAAATGACACCGACTTACGCTCCATTGAACTGGCCATTTTGCCTTGTAAAAGACTGATAGACACAGACGACACGCCCAATATTGTGATTGAAAGCAATACCAATAAGGCGAATACCATCACCAAACCCTTTTGATTTTTCATACTCCTCCCCTAAGAAAATTTCGCATATTTCTAAATGTTACCGTGGTTTCAAAGGCCTTATAAAGTCTTTCGTCGGGCGCCGTCAGTAAATCTTCATTAAGTAGTTTAAAGGTCAGTTTTCTATCTAAGTTGATGTTGCCTTCTCCTTTCACTACAATTGCCATGCGTAGGCTAACCACTTGCTGTTTTGCGTTGAAGGCATCGCTTAGGCCCGACGCATCTATGTATCTAATGGGCAATGTTTCGCCATCGTTGCTTAAGGGCTCTGCCATTCCGTAGGTCACTTGAAAAGACAGTACGTTGTCTAATATTGTGTAAGCAGCATGGCCGTTGTGACCAGCAGCCGCTTTTTGACCGCGCAGTACACGCCCGTCAAAACCTCTGCATTTAAGCTTGCCTCGATCCACGAAGTATTCATTTACCACAAAAAACGCCTCATCCATGGCATAGCCTAGCGAAAAGCCTCTACAGTCTTTCGTAGCCTGCAGGCTAAGCACTAAAGTGTCGCTTGCGCCATCACCTCCTTGTTCACTGCCAAGCGTTGTCCGGTTACTAAAATCGCCGGGAATAGGAATAGGATGATTACGCACAAAAGATTCTTCTTCAACAATATCTACGCTGTCGTTTAGGTGTGGGTCTAAAGCATTATATAAGCCCACCATAAGCAGTTCGTAGCGCATTCTAGAGACGATAAAACGACCGCTTTCTTGGGTACTTGCCATTGCTCTGTTGAGCTCGCCGGTCACCGAATTACTGATAAGAATTTGCACGACGGCGCTGGAAATGACTAAGCCTAAAGCCAAGGAAATCATCACTTCAACCAGTGAAAATCCCTGTTGCTTGTTATTCACTTTGCCTAAGCCTTGCATTACAGTGCTACCTGTTTTACAACGCAGTCGAAGTCTGAGTTACCATCGTCATTACAGTTTGTATTTGATTTTTTAAAATCACCGCGCCAGCTTTGTACCGACCACTTAACCATGATTGTATGAATGGAACCTGCAGTACATGCGTCGATGTCTGTGGTGTCGCTGTCGCTACAGCTTACCTCAAGCGTGGCATTGGCATTTTCTCTGACCACGGAACATGACATTTGGTAAGCATCAAAAACAGCTAAATCGGCGGCAATGCACTCACCCGTTTGGCACTTAGGAATACCTGCAGGAATAGTTAAGCAATGGCATTCATAGGGAGGTGTTGATCCTACACAGGATAAATTTTTGAAATTATAAAAATTTTCATCGACATAATTATTATGAATAACGAATCCGTCGGTTACGCGTGAAGCCACCGTGGAGGCACGTAAACGCTCTGTCATTTGCGCGCTGACCATTATCGCTTGGGTACGCAATAATGCTTCTTTGTTGGCAAATGAACCAACAAACTGTAAAGAAGCGACACCGAGTAATCCAATGGACAAAATGACCAAGGTAACAAGCACCTCAATCATGCCTACGCCTTTTTGACGAGCTAAGCTATTAAACTGCTGTGTCTGCCTGATTTCTATATTTCTCATAGCGTAATAAAAAAGTTTGCGTGTAAAGGATATCGACACCTTATCAATTATCCGCAAGATAAGGTTATTGTGAATGAGTGTAAGGTATTAAATTTAGATGAGAACTGGCCTTTTGGCCGGAATTGTCAGGCGTAATGCACTAATAAAAATAGAGTATAGATTATAGGGGAAGATGGATAACGTTATGTAAGCTCTCTTAGCACTGCACTATAGGGGAATAGATTTGTGCTTAGCAACATAGTATAAACGGCGCCTATTATGTAGTTTATTTATAATGGGCGCTGTTTAAAAGGCAGGTAATTTCTTACGTGATCTGTTTAATACGCAGTTCTTTAGGCACAGCAAATTCGACATTTTCTGGTCGACCATCTCGTTCACTGGCTTTACTAGCGCCCCATTCAATTAGTTTGTCAATCACCCCTTGTACCAAGATCTCGGGTGCCGATGCGCCTGCTGTTACGCCAATGTGCAAGGCACCTTCAAGCCATTCTTTTTGAATGCAGTCTTTGTCGGCAATTAAAAAAGATTTAGCGCCTATTTTGTGGCCTAATTCTCTAAGCCTGTTTGAATTAGAGGAGTTTTGTGCGCCTACCACCAGCAATACGTCGCAGTCGTTGGCTAAGTCTCGCACTGCGTCTTGGCGGTTTTGGGTGGCATAGCAAATATCGTCTTTACGTGGGCCATCAATTTTTGGGAATTTTACGCGCAGGGCATCAATAACGTCTGCGGTATCGTCTACCGAAAGGGTTGTTTGGCTGCAATAGTAAAGCTTAGCTGGATTATTGACTTCAAGTTTCAAGACATCATCAATAGACTCGACCAAATAAATGCCGCCATCGGCGTTGCTATACTGCCCCATCGTACCTTCAACCTCAGGATGTCCCTGATGCCCAATAAGCACGCATTCTATGCCCTTCTTGCTTGCCCGCATTACTTCCATGTGCACTTTTGTTACTAGTGGACAAGTTGCATCAAACACTTTTAAACCGCGCATGGTGGCTTTGTTTCGAACCGCTTGTGATACACCGTGAGCAGAGAAGATCACAATGGCATTGTCGGGCACTTCAGTAAGCTCTTCCACAAAAATCGCGCCGCGATCTTTTAAACCATCCACGACAAACTTGTTGTGTACCACCTCATGGCGCACATAAATAGGCGGCTCAAATAATTCTAAGGCGCGCTCTACAATTATAATTGCGCGGTCTACGCCGGCACAAAAACCACGGGGATTGGCTAAATGAATTTGCATAGTTACCTCTTATTTAACATCAATTATTTCAACAGCAAATACCACCGTTTGTCCGGCCAATGGATGATTAAAATCAACCGTTACCGAATGCCCTGCTATGCTGCGGATAATACCTGGGAGCTCGCTGCCATCGGGCTGTGAAAACCCCATTATCATACCTTCGGATAACTCCATATCTGCTGTGAATTTAGTTTTATCAATGTAATAAATGTTGTCTGGATTGGGCATACCAAAGGCATCAGTGGGCTTTAAGGTAAATGACTTTTTATCGGCAACGGTTAAACCGCGCAAACATTCTTCAAAGTTGGGCGTTAAACTGCCGTCGCCCATTACCATCTTAGCCGGCTTGTTGCTCACACGTGTGCTGTCTGCTGCGGTGCCATCTGCAAGGGTTAAATCGAAGTGCAAAATAACTTGGCTGTTGTCACCTATTATTTTGCTATTATCTTGCGGTGTTGCTGTACTATTTGTCATCGACTTTATTTGCCTCTTTATTCTTGAACATATCTAAAATTAGTAGCCCCGCACCAATGAAAATGGCCGAGTCTGCTACGTTAAACGCAGGCCAATGATACGTGCCGTAGTAAAAATCTAAAAAATCGATTACATAGCCATGCATTATACGGTCAAATACGTTTCCTAGTGCACCGCCTAATATAAAGGAGAAGGCGACGGGCAGCAAAAGCTGCTCTTTTGTGGTTTGCCGTAGCCACCACAGTATCAAAGCACTGACGGTTAACGCTACAGCCGATAGAAAATAAACTTGCCAGCCGCCTGCATCATATAAAAAACTAAACGCTGCACCATAGTTATGTACATAGGTTAAATTGAAAAAACCCGTAATTTGTATCGATTCAAATAACGTCATGGCCTGAACAATTGCATACTTAGTCCACTGGTCTAGTATAAAAATAATCGCTGATATCCACAAAAAGCGCAGCCCCGTGGTCTTAAATAAATCAAGCATATTGGCGCGCTTCCCCGTTGCCGTCTACGTTTTCTATACATCTGTTACACAGTTGCGGGTGGGTAGGATCGCTTCCCACTTCTTTTTTGTGGTGCCAACAGCGTACGCATTTCTCATCCGCCAATTTTTCAACCAGCACAAACATGTGTTGATTTGGCGTGTCCAGTGCGCCCAGTGGCTTTTGTGCTAAGTCTTTAACATGTGCTTCCGAGGTAATTAACACAAAACGAAGTTCATCTTCGAGTTTACCTAACAAATCGGCAGTTGGCGCATCTACATACAAAGTGACCTTGGCTTCTAGTGAACCCCCAATAAGCTTGCTAATACGGGCTTTTTCTAAGGCGCTGTTTACGTCTGCTTTAACCAGCATTATTTGCTGCCAAAAGGTGTTGTCTAGTGTCTGCTTACTAACACTGGGTAAAGCGTCGTACCAGGTTTGGGTAAACACAAATTCCTCACGCTCGCCAGGCATTACTTCCCATAATTCTTGGGCGGTAAAACTGGTGATAGGCGCCATCCAGCGCACTAGCGCCTCCATGATATGATAAAGTGCCGTTTGACAGGACCGTCGCGCAAGGCCGTCTGATTTGGCGGTGTATTGACGGTCTTTGATAATGTCGAGGTAAAAACTACCCATATCAATTGAACAGAACTGCATAAGCGTTTGACAGACAATAAGCATATCGTATTGCTCGTAGGCGTCTAAAATTTCTTTTTGTACTTGGCTTGTTCTTTCTACTGCCCAAGCATCTAGTGCTACCATGTCGTTGACCGCAACTAAATCGGTGGCTGGATTGAAGCCGTTGAGGTTAGACAATAAAAAACGGCAGGTGTTACGAATACGCCTGTAAGCGTCTGCAGAGCGTTTCAGTATTTCGTCACTTACCGTCATTTCACCGCGATAATCGGTAGAGGCAGCCCATAAGCGCAATATATCGGCGCCCAGCTTGTTGGTGACTTCTTGGGGCGCAATTACGTTGCCCACGGATTTCGACATCTTTTTACCGT
>Ga0136586_1000097_pt1 | contig 21345 bp, 18 predicted proteins | sample AntRauMFilla1562_FD_104926 | JGI IMG/M metagenome (GOLD analysis project Ga0136586, IMG submission 104926) | Saline lake microbial communities from Rauer Islands, Antarctica - Metagenome Filla 1 #562 | ecosystem: Environmental > Aquatic > Non-marine Saline and Alkaline > Saline | place... | reverse complement strand
TGATCAACTCGGCAACACCACCCACTTTGTTCGGGATTTAAACGGAAGCGTAATTGCTAGTTACTACAACGGCGCACTGCGCTACCATGGGCTGCTCGGCCCAGATGGCAGCCTTATCGGACAGGCCGATGGTACTAGCCGCTTCTACTTCCTAAAAGATCATCTGGGAAGCGTCCGTACCACCGTAGATTTCACCAATACCGCCTTAGGCTACGACGATTATTATCCGTTTGGGAAGGTCATGCCGGTCGCTCCTCTAGCAGCTGATGATGATTACAAATTTACGGGGCATCAGCGGGACGCTGAGCTTGATCTGGATTATATGCTAGCCCGTAATTACGACCCGCTGATAGGCCGCTTTATGCAGGTGGATCCCGCTCTTTTACGCTGGAGTTGGAAAGACAATCTTATTAAGAATAACTACGCTATTTCACCGTATAATTATGTTCGTAACAATCCAATAATTAGAATTGATTTGGATGGTTACACAGATTGGTCTGCTTTGTTCTGGGGTGCCGCTAGAACATCATTTGGTATAGGTGGTGTTGTAGCCTCTACTGGTGTAATTATAACAGGTAGTGGAGTAACATTAACAACACTTGGTGTTGCCTCACCAATATCAGTTCCGACTGTAACTGCTGGAATCGGTGGCTTGGTATATGGTTCAGCAGAAGCTGCTTTTGGAGTTGTTGACATGAAAGTAGCATGGCATACACCTGATGGTATGACTGCTGAAAGTATGGATAGTCTATTGGAGATTGTTACAGAGGGACTAACTGGTAGTAAACAAGCAGGGAATGTTGTTGGGCTAATTGAAAGCGCTAGGAACGCTTTAAAGATCCCAAGCAAAATAAGTCATGATCAACTAATTGAGGCAGTGAATAATCTACTTAATTTATTAGAAGACTCAGAAGAAGTAGGCTCTGATTTGACTAATGAAGAAAATGAAGAGGACTCTAATGAGTAGAATCAGCATATTTCTAATCGATTTAATTGTACCGTATATAATAACACTTTTTACAAGCGTCATTCTTACTAGATATTATTTAATTGATATTGAACCAAAAGAAATATTTCCAATAATATCTAGCATTATATACATACTAATATTTTGCACTATTAGTTACTTCAAATCAAAAACGTTAGGTTCATTTATTTTTAAATCAACATATATATCAAAACTCAATTCCAAACTAAAAAAACCATTTTTTGGTTTATTATTTAGCAATGCTATTATTTTTTATTTCAATAAAGGTGATATGTTTACAATGCTATTTTTTTTATCTTTTATCATACCAATTAATTCAAATGAGTCATTAGTAGACAAGGCGTTTAACTCAATATTCATAAAAGATTCTGAACTGAAAGAATAGTTCAATATATATATCATTTATAAATGGGAATTGAAATACCTACTTTAATAACAACAGCTTTCATAATCACGCTATGCTAGATTCTAAAGAGCAGGCTATTGGTTACGTTAAATTCTCAAGTAGATACTTCACCAATACCGCCTTAGGCTACGACGATTATTATCCGTTTGGGAAGCGCTGGGAATTTGGGAGCGTGAGCTGTTACAAATACAAAGCTATATCCAATAATGTTACGATGAATAAAGAGGTGAACTATTTTATTAGGCCACTTGATGGTGAATTGCAAAACGTACCAGGTTGGGTAATTAGGACAAAGTTTTATAATTATGTTTTCAAAAGAGGATGCTGTATCAATAACAGGAATTATGCATGGATTATCGCGTAACTAAAACAGTTATCTTCCTATTCATACTTTTTTGTATGTCATGCAATGTTCCTTACGCGTCATTTAAAGCAATCGATAAAGAAATATTTGTTCGTGGTCAAAATGCAGAGGCAATTGTTACGAATACACCATGTAATGAGGTGTCAACCGATTATCTTATATTAAAATATGGTGGAATTAAAAGTGTTATGCGTTTATTCGTTGACCTTTGTGACACGTCATATAGTGTTATTGCATTTGGGTATTTTAAAAAAGTAGGAGAGCCAAAGTTTGAATTTACTATTCGAACTTGGGGTCAATAACTTACAGAAAGGGGCAGATATATGAAAATAGTGCTTGTAAAATGGTTTATTCAGAATAGAAGAAGGGTCTTGAATTGCCTTGTTCTTACTTCCTCTGAATTCTTCTAGTCAAAAATTTACTTAGTGGCTCAACATACGATTCGTTGGTAGATATATGTAGTGTGTCGACTCTATTTTTCTTGAATGATTCAGCTAATTTAGTTCGCCTTTCAAGTATACGTTCTTTGAAGGCCTCTCTAAGCTTCTTACTTGATGTGTCTATCATTTTTGTGCTGCCGGTCTCTGCATCTTGAACCGTTATTAAGCCCAAATCTGGTAAATCAGTCTCTAAATGATCCTCAATAAAAATATTTACTAAATCATGCTTACGGTTGGTCATTTTTAACTGACGCTCATAGCCTTCAGCTTGGTGGTCCGTAGCTAAGAATAGAATAGACCGCCTATGCAATATTCGATTAGCATAAGCCAAAGCCTGACCAATATCAGTTCCTTTTCCTACTGGTTCAGCAGTTAGTAATTCCCGGATGATACGAAGTACGTGAGTCTTACCTTTTTTGGGCATAATCACTTTTTCTATTCGATCTGTAAATAAAATAAGCCCAACTTTGTCGCCATTAGTTATAGCACTGAAAGCTAAAACTGCACAAATTTCAATGGATAATTCCATCTTACGTTGATTGTAACTTCCAAATAAACCGGATGGAGAAATATCCACGCAAAGCATCACCGTTTGTTCGCGTTCTTCCTCAAAAACTTTGATAAATGGCTCGTCACTTCTGGCGGTCACATTCCAATCTATCTGGCGAATATCATCGCCAAATTGATAAGCTCGAACTTCCGAGAAAACCATTCCTACGCCTTTAAAAGCCGACTGATATTCCCCACCAAAGAGATTATTAACAATCCCTTTAGTTTTAATTTCAATTTTCCGAACCTTTTTTAGAATCTCTGTTGAAACCATGCTATAAAATCAATTTTTACGGTTTAATTGCAGCTGAATAATAGGACTTTATACCTTTTTTGCAATAGCAAATTACCAAAGTATTGAGAAAAGTTTGTACTAATTCTCCTCAGCTTTCCATTCCCGATTAACTATAAGTCGGGCGCCACGGTTGAAGGTTAGGTACGACCAAGCCCACTGAAAAACCACAAAAAAGCGGTTTTTGAAGCCTGTTAAATAGTAAATGTGAATAAAGAGCCAGGCGAACCAGGCCATAACTCCGCCAAATTTCAAGAAAGGCATTTGAACAATGGCTTTTGATCTTCCTATGGTGGCCATTTGTCCTTTATCATTGTAAATAAACGGCTTAAGTGCGATAGATTTCCCTTTTGCCTCACTAATCAAGTATTCAGCAATGTATTCCCCTTGTTGAGAAGCCACTGGAGCTATTCCAGGTAAAATTCCTGATTTTTTATCTTTAAAATGCGCCATGTCACCAGCTATGAAGACCGATTCATCATCGGGTATCTGACAAAATTCATTCACAATAATTTTGCCTTGCTTGTCGGTGTCAACGCCTAATTTTCGCCCTAAAGACGACGCTTTTACGCCTGCTGCCCAAATAACGGTTGAGGCTTCAATACGTTCGTCGCCAAGTTGAACGCCATCAGCATCTATTTTAGTAACCATGCTGTTTGTCCAGACTTGGCAGCCTAGTCTTTCAAGGTCCCTAGAAGCCATTAGCCGTAACTTTTCTGCAAAGGAAGGAAGGATGGTAGGCCCAGCTTCAACTAGAATAACTCGAGTTAGGCTAGGGTTTATGTGCTTAAAATCTTTAACAAGAGTGTATCGGCTCATCTCAGCAATTGCTCCAGCGAGTTCAACACCGGTTGGTCCGCCACCAACAATAACAAAACTTAGTTTTTTATGCCTCTTAGTAGGATTTGGTTCATTTTCTGCTAACTCAAAGGCGTTCAATACTCTGCGTCTAATTTCTGTAGCTTGGGCTAGCGTTTTAAGACCAGGTGCAAACTCTTCCCAATCATCATTTCCAAAATAGGAATGGTTAGCTCCGCAGGCTAAGATTAGGCTATCGTACTCAACCTCGCCAAAAGTTGTAGTCAAGGTTTTGTTCTTTTTGTCAATAGAAGAAACTGCACCTTTTAGTACTTCAACATTTGCTTTATTGTTGAAAAGGGAGCGTATGGGAACGGCAATATCTGCGGGCGAGAGGCCAGCTGTGGCCACTTGGTAGAGTAAAGGTTGAAATAAGTGATGATTTCTGCGATCTATGATAGTAACCTTGAAGCCTTTTTTCCCACTTAATACTTTTGCGGCTTTTAATCCGGCGAAGCCCGCGCCAACTATGACAATTCGTTTCATGCGTCCTTATTTTTAAGAGTGCTGTAAAATACACAAATGACGGGCTCTTTACCATTGCTATTGATTAATGTAGGACGAATGACAAAAGATTTAACGTAATCTATCCATGATATACAGAGTTATTAGATTGCAGATCTCACGAATCATTATCGTAATTCGCTGTCTGCAAAGACGAGGCTGAATAAGGAATTTGTGTCATTCTACAATCACTTAACTTCGAGTTTCGAGAAATATTTTATCCACAAAAAAAGGCTCTGAGTTCAGAGCCTTTTTTACGTATTAACTAAAGATGACTTGATTTATTTAAGTAGCGTCATTTTTTGAACTTGGCTAAAGCCAGCAGCTTGTAATCTATAAAAATAAATTCCGGTAGGTAATGAAGATGCATTAAAGCTTCTATTATATGCACCTGCTGAGAGTACGCCTTGTTCTAGGACTTGAATTTTCTGTCCTAACATATCATAAATTGTGAGCTCTACCTGAGTTGAAATAGGCAAAGTAAACGAAATAGTAGTAGTTGGATTAAATGGATTCGGGTAGTTTTGCTCCAAACTAAAGGTAGTTGGCAGATTAGTGAGATCTTGGTCAATTGAAGTAGTGGTTTCGGCAGCAGCCAGAACCGATGCAAGGGCGTCTACTTTACCTACTCCGAAAATAGTGTTCGGCAATGTACTTGTAAATGAATCAGGAACCGATGTACTCCTAAATATGGCTACAATTTGCTCATAGGTAAGTAATGGATTTGCTTCCAACATTAACGCAATAATTCCGGTTACATGTGGCGTAGCCATACTTGTACCCTGCATTCCCATATACTTTCCACCGTTCACCATTTTTGATGGGTCTAAGTCTGAGTCAGATATATGTGACGAACGAACCGAAAATATTTGATCCCCAGGCGCAGATATTATAGGAGCTAAACGGCCATCTCTTGTTGGACCTCTACTACTAAACTCTGCAATTTCCCCTATTTCAGGCGTATATACGTCTGTATAGTAAGGGTCAGTACCGTGTTGTGAACCAAAAGTTTCTCCATTATCTGCTGTCCAGCTATTGGTAGAAACATAGGCGCCTACTGAAATGATATCTTTGGCTGTTGCTGGGCTACCTACTGAACGATCTCTTGTTCCTGGAATGTACGTAAAGCCTTCAAAGCCTAATTCTTCAATTGCGGCCCCCGCATTCCTAGAAATCCCATCAAAACGACCCGTACCTGAACCTGTTCTATAAAAAATGCCCCAGTAGTAATCGTCTAGTGCTACTGATTCATCATTTTGGTTTATATCAATATAAAGTTGTCCATCGCCGTTATTAGCATCCTGAGTATTAGTTCCGTCGTATACAATTTGTGCAATAGCGATTTCTGTGCCAGTTTTTGTTAGCGTAATTGGCGTATCATTATTCTCACCAGTAACTGGTGTAAAATCGCTCATTGTAGCGACCATATCCAATCCGCCGTCTTCATTAACTTCAAAAGCGGCTACAGAAAAATGAGTTAATACGCCTGGATCATACCAAATTTCTTTTGAAATAGAAGCTGCGTCTTTACCGTATTCAATGGTAACATAGTTGGTTCCAGTAGAGACTTCTGCGCCAGTATGTAAGAAGTCAAATCCCTCATTTCCAGCAGCTGCAGCAATAATTTTACCTGGGCCTTCTTGTAGCTCTGTCATCGACTGTTCGATCAAACTAGAGCCATCAAGCGGACCTGAATTACCACCTAATGAAAGGTTTACCACAGCTGGTTTGTTCATTTCAGCGGCTTTTTCAAAAATAAAATTGATGCCGTCAATAACATCAGCATCTCCAAAACCCCCATCGCTATCTAAAGCTCGAATACCTTTGATAAAAATGATATCGGCCTCAGGTGCTACACCTTTGAAACGATCATCTCCAGCGCCATTTCCCGCAGCTGTGCCAGTAACATGTGTACCATGACCACCGCCACCAACACCATCTCTTTGTGCCACAGCTTCTGGATTTGCGTCTATTTGTGCTTTTGTATAGACGACTTCGGTATCATCCTCAAGCAAATCAACCAGATAAAGAATTCGAGTGCCATTTTCATCTGAGAAATCAGCAGCTGTGAAATCAATACCAGAGTCAATTACACCAATTACTACCCCTTTACCAGTGTAAGCCTGACTTAAACCACCCGTACCAGCATGAACTTGATCAACCTTTGAAAGTATATTTGCTTCTCCATTTGTTGGATAGGAAAACTTACTGGCTTCAATTTTTATAACACCATCGTTTGAGGCGATAGATTTCAATGAGTTAAGACTTAACCATCCTGTCGCAATTTTACCACTAGGCAAAACTAAAATTGGTTCAAATCCAGGTAGTGAATAAGGGTCTGTTCCTTGCTGTAAACCAACAAATACCTTGGCTCTGAATTCACCATTTTTTTGGCTCATCTGAATTGTGGGCTGTTTTGGTGCATTACTAAAAGCTAATGCTTTATTAATTCTAACTTGAGAAGCAGCTTGTAGTATGTAAGGGCCTACTTTAGTTTTCCAAAGAGGTATTATTTCTGCTTTAACATCTTCCGAATTTAGAAGTGCTGCTTTTTCAGCAAAACCTGTTTTTATGAGGTTCTGTGCATTAAGTGTATTCAAAGAAAATACACTCAGAAGAATCAATAGTAGCGTTATTCGTTTCAATTCGGTTATTTTTTCATGTTTCGGGTTTGTGATATATCAGCACTTTTAATCCAATCGTAATGTCTAATAGTATCAAGACTAGACAGTCCACATCGGATAAACCATTTATTGGTTATTTGTTGGGTAAGTTCAATTCCAGCAGCTTGTAATTGCTGCTTTTCAAGTTCGCCAGCATTTTCATCTACAAGCAAAATTATTTTAAGGGCTGCCAAGCTATCACCTTCGGTTTCTAGTATAGCTATTGCACGTTTTAAGGCTGGTGTAAACATAGATATTTCAGATGATGTACTAGTAGATATCCCTTTTTCTGAAGTCTCAATTTGATTTATTGCTGGCTTATTTGTACATGATTGTAGAGAAATAATAGTTATGGCCATAAGAAATAGCCCTATTAAACCTGTAAAAGATGCTCTTTTATGCATATATGTCTGATACCTGTGTAGTAATTATCCAAAAATCATAGAGTGAAAACTAACAAATTTCAGCTCATTACATAATATTTTTTTTGAGTAAATTTTGTACTTGCTTTAATGATATTCACAAAAATGAAAAAGCCCTCCGAAGTAGGCTTGTAGTAAGTTATTACATCAAATAGTTAACGTATTTATTTGATAATTGTCATTTTTTTAATAAGCCTGAAGCCTTGTCCTTCTAAAACATAGAAGTAAATTCCAGTTACATAGTCTACTCGCATCAAATGATCTTTGATGTTGCCCAGCAGTAAGATAACGACTCTCTAGGGTTTGAAGGGGGTTTCCTAGAAGATCATAAACGGCCAACTTCACCATGCCAGAGTTCGATAAATCGAAACTAATAGTTGTTACAGGGTTAAACAGATTAAGATAGTTTTGATAAATTAAGGCACTATTTGGCGAAGCCTCCATTTCGTTTATAGCAGTAGGTATTGTTACCTTAACATAGGCTGGTATAGCACATCGTATCAACAGTAATGGATAGCGTAATATTATAGTTACCTACTTGACTAAAGATATGACTTGGATTTTGCTCCTTAGAAGTCGAGCCATCACCAAAATTCCAATTCCAATCATAAACATGTGCATTAATCTCAGGGTAGGTTTTTGGTGGGAGTCTAAATCATGTGGTTCTCTTCCCCATGATATAACAAACTGCATTTTAGCATTGGTAAATATCGGAGACATCGAGAAATTAAGTTTGGTCTGAGCTTCTGCTATAATGAGCATAAAATCATTACTGTAAGTAGAATAGCCCGTTAAATTGCCCCCTAATTGATGGGCTACTGACAATAATCGTATTGGAAGGTGAAACATCTACTGTAAGATTTTTAGACGGAATAGGATTTACCGTTAAGCACTTCGGTCACGAAGCATAGCCGATGTGTTGCGTTAATTCTCCCACTTTGCGTTCTACGCACTGCACTTTTAGCTAATACTCTGCACCATTAAACCCCTTTAGAGTTGGGCGGTTGACGGCCCATTGTTACCCAATACGCCACGGCGGATACTGGGCTATGCCATTTAATCCAGTTGGGATATTTTGATCTAGCTGTTAATAAATATATGAGTCTCCGATAAATCGGAGCAGGCCAAGTGAGGATTAGCCAAAAACAATCCCTAGTGTTGGGAGAATAGCGCTATTTAAACGGTATTAGCTAGGTCTTATCTGTTCTGCACTCTTAGTAGCTAAACTTTTATCTATTAGATTCTGTTGGCCGCAGCGAAATTCTCCCGATGAAGTTAGAATCAATGTTCAGTAAGCCGTTATAGCTAGAACTCCCCTTACTCGTGATTACGGACATTTATCGAAAAAAAGCTCCTCGAATGTTGGTTCTGCGAATGTATCGAGATGAATCGTATTCTCATATAATCGCCGAATAAAATCTTTGCGGTTTTACGTCTTTGCGTTAAAAGTTCCCCGAAAGAGATTTATCGTAATTGGTTAAAGACGTTAGCTTAAAACGCTGATATTCTTCCATCTCGAGCTTATCGTTTGATGGTAAATCAAGTGAAAACGGGTTTACTGCTTTCCCATTTTTGAATACTCTATAATCTAGGTGTGGACCCGTTGAGCGACCAGTTGAACCAACATACCCAATTACCTGCCCTTGCTTTACTTTAGTGCCAGATTTAATGCCTTTAGCAAAGTTGCGAAGATGTAAATAGGCTGTTTCGTATGTTCCATTATGTTTAATTCGAACATAATTACCATTAACTCCCTTATACTTAGCAAACATAACCTGTCCGTCACCAGCACTAACTACGGGAGTTCCCGATGGTGCTGCAAAATCTACCCCGTGATGTGGCATTCTACGTTTCAGAACAGGATGCATTCTGCTGTTTGAAAATCTTGAACTTACACGAGTGTATTTCAATGGAGCTTGTAAAATAGCTTTCGCTAAACTAACGCCATTTTGATCATAATAACTGCTAAGGCCATTTTTATTGAATTTGTAGGCTTTAAATACATCGCCTTTATGCTCAAACTCCGAGGCTAAAATGTCACCGATTCCGATGGATCTATCGCCAATTATAAGCTCTTCAACAACCAGTTTGAAGCGATCACCTTTTTGAAGACGGTTAAAATCTACCTTCCAGTCGTAAACTTGTTCTAGTTTCCACAATAAATCATAAGGTAATTTCTGATCTACTAGAGTATGATATAGAGAACGCTCTATAACTCCCTCAACTACTTTCTCTAGGCGTTGAACCACTCTAGATGCTTCCAGTACATGGATATCATTCTCGAATTCTGCGCGCACGAACTCTTGTTCGTTTTTCTCAATTATCAACTTAGCAACAATCGGATTTGCTGAAGTATCACTCTTAGCGGTATAAATAAAATATCGCTGACTAGGATAAATTTTGCTTGGATCAAATAGTACTTTTAAGGCTGTAGCAACCTCATGAATACGAAGACGATCTAAGCCTTTTTGCTCTAATAAGCCATAAACGGATTCTCTTTTACTAAAGTAGCCAGACTCGCGATTGTACGCATTAGCATGCACACCAAATTCATCTAAATCAGGCTCTAGTCGGTAACTAGCACTTTTTTCTAGGGCATCAAAGCCAGATACTTCTTCAATTATGTCTGCTGTTTCAACGGTTTCTGTTTTACTTTTAAGAGTACTTGCAAGTAAAAAAATAAAAGCTACACAAACGGTAACTGTAGTAAAACGCATAGGCGTTACAGAAGATTTCGAAGATAAACTACGATTTCGGATTAATATTGACATTTGTATGCCAATCCATCGTATATTTTCGCTGATGAAATGTAGAAATTGTGTCAAGAGGGAGCTATTTTTTTCTAGTTGGCAAACAAGCGTTAACTTGTTCACAATCTCGTTAATATACCAATAATCTTTCAATCATCCTCTAGCAAGAAATATGCCGATAAAATCTCCTGCACTTTTTGCCTTATTTATCCTGTGTTTTGTTGGTCTATCGCCCTCTCTTCAGGCTCAACGTGTGCTTAATTACCTATCAGAGGACAGTTTAGCCGTAGGCGACACCTTCACCTACACATTAGTTGATAAGAAGAAAATATCCGACGAACGGCTCATTTTGCCAGATAGTGCGGCATTTGGTGATTTCATTTATATGAATAATGTCAAGCATTATAAGCTAGAACCTAGAGGTGATAGCGTAGTTTATAGCCTTTCTTTCTTCGGCGACAAAGACACAACGCTTTCTATTAGGTCTGTTAGTATGGCCACCCCTAATGGCGATACGGTTGACTATATAGTTGCTAGTGCACCGGTATTTTTTAAAAGTGTTTTGCCAGATACCGCTTCAACTTTCAGGCCTTATAAGCCATTAATCACTTTTACCAATTTATTTTGGTTGTTCGTGGCTATTGCTGCACTACTTATTGGATATGCAGCCTGGTTCTTCTACAGGAGGTACAAACTTGCCCAAGAAAACAAACTTACTAAAGCGCCTGCAATCTTTAATACTATGCCATTTGTCAATCCAGTTAAAATATTGGAAACCAGGCTATACGAGCTAAAAAGAATTCCCGCAGATTACATCGTATCTGACGCAAAGACCTATTATATAAAGCTAGGCAATGCGTTTAGATCCTATTTTGAAGAGGTTTATCAATTTCCTGCTTTAGAGCTAACCAGTACAGAAATTATCCGACATATTCGTTCCCAAACCTTAGATCAAAAGCTTATTGGCACTATCGCTAAAATGCTTCGGGATGCTGATATGGTCAAATTCGCTAAGTTTATACCTACAGAAGAGCTTTGGAGTACGCATATTTCAGATGCTCTTAATCTGCTAGAACAGTTTAAACTGGAAGACATTGGCCGAATTGATGCCCTCAAAAATGCTCATGAAGTCCAAGAAAGTGAGAAAATGACCGCATTTGAGGAAGAGCAAAAAGCCCTGAAAAAAATAAAAGATGAACCAATTCAAACTGAAACAGAAGTCGAGGACAAACCATGAGTTTTGCTAACCCACTTTGGTTTTGGGCACTATTAGTTCTCCCCATTTATTGGGGATATTTGGTTTTTTCTGTTTGGCTAAAACACGAACCCAGACTCCTATTCTCTGATACATCAGCCTTCTACGGATTACCAGGCAATTACAAAAGCTGGGGCGTCTATTTCATTCCTTTGCTGTATAGTGTTGCACTAACTTTGTTGGTTCTCAGCTTGGCAAGGCCGCAGTTGAAGGAAACAACGGTTGAGAAGAACGCCGAGGGCATTGATATCATATTGGTGATGGATATTTCTACTTCTATGCGTGCAGAAGACCTGAAACCCAACCGATTTGAAGCAGCCAGGCAAGTAGCAAAAGATTTCATTAGTCAACGAATTTCTGATCGAATTGGCTTAGTAGTTTTTGCCCGAAAAAGCTTTACCGTTTGTCCGCCTACGCTAGATTATACGCTGCTCAATCGGCTTTTAGACGACGTGCAAATGGGCCTTATTGAAGACGGAACCGCTATCGGAATGGGTTTAGCCACCGCCATTAATCGCCTTAAGGATAGTGAAGCAAAGAGTAAAATTTTGGTCTTACTCACAGATGGAGAAAATAACTCGGGAGAAATAGACCCCGTTACCGCAGCTGATCTTGCCGTTTCTTTTGGTATAAAAGTGTACACTATTGGTGCGGGAACAAGAGGAACTGCGCCCTACCCTGTTCAAGATCCAATATTTGGGAAACGCTATCAAAATGTGCCTGTAGATATTGATGAAGATATGCTTACGGAAATAGCGAGTTTAACCGGCGGAAGTTATTTTAGAGCTACCGATGCAGAAGAGCTCAAAGCCGTTTACGCAAAAATTGATGAACTTGAGCGTACCAAGGTAGAAGAACTTATTTATACCGACTACACAGATTTATATCCACGTTTTATTTTGCCGGCACTTTTGTTGCTGATTATTGGTTTGGTGCTAGATAAAACCTACTTCCGAATTGATCTGGCATAGCGATCTCTACCAAGTAACCAAATCATTAGTGCCTGCAACTAAAAAACCATGTTAGATACCATTTTAAAGCAAACGCTTGGGGTTGTCAATCCTTTAATAGACAAGATAAACCCCAATGCTGCTGCAAAAGCACAACTTAATCATTGTGCTGGTTCTCTGGATGCCATAGTCATTTCCCAGCTTTTTGAGCGTACAAGAAAAACCATATTTTGTGTCTTCCCAGATTTTGAGAAGGCTCAATTTTTTAAAGGCGATCTAGAGAGTTTAGGTCTAGCAACGTCTACACTTTTCCCGCCAACTTTTGTTAAGCCCTATAGCAGCAATCACATTCAGGATTTGCATTTTGCAGTTAGCAGAGCAGAAGCGGTTGAAGCTATTGCAGAAAAGCCCAATCAGATTTGGGTTTGTAGCGCCGATGCCATTGCAGAATTGGTAAATACAGGTGGTTCGGTGCTTGATAAACGTATTCAGCTAGAAGCCAATCAAAGCATTAGTATGGATACTTTAGCAGAGTCTTTGGTTGACATTGGTTACGAACCCGTGAACTTTGTGAACGCACCTGGGGAGTTTGCTCGTCGTGGTGGGATAGTTGACGTTTTCCCCTATTCTGCAAATTACCCTGTTAGGCTAGAATTTTTTGGCGACGAAGTAGACTCTATCCGTGAATTTGACGTAGACAATCAACGCTCCATTGCCTTTCTTAACGACACTCGCTTTATCCCGAATGTTACAAAAAATGATTCTGACGGAATTTACCAAAGTTTTACCGATTTAGCGCCTGCCGGAAGCTTCCTGTACATTGTAGATCCCAATTTTGTGGACGCCACCATTGAAGCAAAATATGAAGAGGCGATAAGCGCTTATGATGAAATTCTAGCAGATAAAGACGATCAGCGTGATCTTCCAGTGCCTGAAATTCGCTATTTAATGCCAGAAAAATGGACGGCATTGCAAGAGCAGTTTTCCGTATTGCTAAATGGTTCTTCTAAAGAAAAAAACTTGGCGCAGCTAGCCTTCAAAGCTAAGCCCCAACCCGATTTAAACGGTACCATTAAACTGCTTAAAGCCGATATTAAAGAGCGCAGTTTAGCACAAACAGTAACATACATCCTTTGTGATAATGAAGGCCAAAGAGATCGTTTTGAAGAGCTTTTAGGCGAATATTCCGACGAAAATCGGTATTTTTTATCTGTTAATACTTTGCATCGTGGCTTTATTCTGGAAAATGCAGATGTAGCCGTTTACACAGATCATCAGATTTTCAACCGCTACCATCGTCCTTCTATCAAGAAGCAAAAGAAGTTTGGGGGAATCTCATTTAAGGAACTGAAAGACCTAAATATAGGCGATTATGTGGTGCATGTAGATTATGGAGTTGCTCGTTTTCAGGGCTTCACCCAAATTGAAGTTCGCGGTGTTCAGCAGGAAGCCGTGGTTCTAAAATATGCTGAAGATGCCGTTCTGTATGTAAATGTGAGTAGTTTGCATAAAATTCAGAAATACTCTGGCAAAGATGGCACAGCGCCGAAGGTTACCAAATTAGGAACAGGCGAATGGGCCAAGAAAAAAGCTAAAACAAAAAGTCGAGTTAGAGATATTGCTCGCGATTTAATCAAGCTTTACGCCAAAAGAAAAGCCACCCAAGCCTTCCCTTTTGCTAATGATACGCCTTGGCAGATTGAGATGGAAGCCCGTTTCGAGTTTGAAGAAACACCCGACCAAATGGAAGCCATTGAAAAGGTGAAGGAAGACATGCAGTCTACTAGCCCAATGGATCGTCTTGTTTGTGGCGATGTGGGTTTTGGGAAAACCGAAGTTGCTGTTAGAGCCGCTTTTAAGGCAGTAATGGACCAAAAACAAGTGGCTATTTTAGTGCCCACAACTATTTTGGCTGATCAGCATTACAAAACCTTTTGCAAACGCATGAAGGATTTCCCGATTCGGGTTGAAGCTATTTCCAGATTTAGAACGGCTGCCGAACAAACACAGATTAAAAAAGACGCAAAAGCTGGCTTAGTAGATATTTTAATAGGCACTCATAGAATTACCTCTAAAGACATTGAATTTAAAGACTTAGGACTTTTAGTTATTGACGAAGAGCAGCGTTTTGGTGTTGCGGCCAAAGAACGTCTTAAAAGCATGCGAACCGCTGTTGATGTTTTAACGCTAACGGCGACACCAATCCCCAGAACACTGCAATTTTCTTTGATGGGTGCCAGAGATTTAAGCATAATTAATACCGCTCCACCAAATAGACAGCCGGTTTATACCGAAATCCACACCTTTGATCATAGACTAATTCGTGATGCAATTATGCAGGAAACCAGCCGTGGCGGACAGGTTTTCTTCGTGCATAACCGTGTTGCTAATATTAGTGAAATGGCGGATATGATTACCAAATTGGTGCCTGATGTTCGGGTTCGCTTCGCTCACGGACAAATGACTTCCAACCAATTAGAGAAGATCGTAAAAGACTTTTACGAGCATAAATTTGATGTGCTTGTTAGTACCAATATTATTGAAAGTGGCATTGATATCGCAAATGCTAACACCATTATTATCAATCAAGCCAACCGTTTTGGTTTGTCGGAACTGCATCAGTTAAGAGGCCGTGTTGGTCGTTCTTCCCGTAAAGCTTTTTGCTATTTAATTACACCTCCATTGAACAGTCTTTCTCTAGATGCACGCAGAAGACTTACAGCTCTTGAAGAGTTCAGCGATTTAGGCTCAGGCTTCAATATTGCCATGAGAGATCTGGATATTCGTGGTGCGGGTGATATTTTAGGTGGCGAACAAAGTGGTTTTATCACCGATATTGGTTTTGAGCTTTATCATAAACTCTTGGATGAAACTATTGCAGAGCTTAAACAAGGCGAGTTCAAAGAGTTATTTGGGGAAACAAATGTCAAGCAACCGCTACCTGAGACCCAAGTAGAATTTGACGAAAATGCCCAGCTTGATGGCCTTTATGTGGAAGACAATGTAGAGCGACTAAATCTATATCGTAAGCTTTCTCAGGCACGAAACTTAATCGATATTCAGGATTGGGAACAAGAAGTAGTAGATCGGTTTGGGCCTTTACCAAAGCCTGGCGAGAAACTGCTCTACATTGCTAAAGTCAAATTATTAGCCTCCGAATGCAGGTTTGTGAAGGTGATAATTCGGGCGGGTCGAATGTGGTTACAAGCGCCTGACAGTAAGACCAATGCGGGCTTAAATTTTTACGAGGATGGCGTTTTCCAAAAAATCATGGATCGGGTTAACTTAATTGCCGCTGACCGATATCAGTTAAGCCAGAAAGACGATAATGTGCGTTTAATTATTCTAAATATTGCAAACCTTAGCGATGCGTACGACTTTTTATTGGAATTGAGTGAATATGACGATGCCTTGGCAACCGTATAAAGATCCCGCTTTTCAAGAGGCTGTACGTCTGTTAAATAGCCATCATCCAGTGGCTATTCCTACAGAAACGGTGTATGGCCTTGCTGCAAAATTTGATGATTTGACTGCTATAAAAGAAGTTTTTAGGCTGAAAAATAGACCTTTAGATAATCCGCTCATCATTCATATTTCTGATATTTCGCAATTATCAAAAATTGTTTCACAAGATATTTCCCCTTTCAAAAAATTGATGGAAACCTTTTGGCCTGGCCCATTAACGCTCGTGCTAAAAGCCAACGTAGAGGCTGTTCCATCAGAAGTCAGAGCTGGTCTAGATACTGTAGCCGTACGAATGCCAAACCACCCAAAAGCATTAGCCTTGATTAATGAAGTGGGTCCATTAGTTGCACCAAGTGCCAACAAAAGCGGCTATCCGAGTCCTACCTCTGCCCAACATGTACGCAATGACTACAACGGCTTAGTATTTGTGTTAGACGGGGGAAAGTGCGTAAAAGGATTAGAAAGCACTATTTTAGATGTCCACCAAGAGGGGAAACAACAAATTTTGCGTCCTGGTGTACTTGGTTGGAAGGAATTTAAAGCAGTTGGTTTTGAGCCTATTGTAAATCGAGATTTCCCAAAGAGTGAAGTGGTTAGAGCGCCGGGAATGAAGCATCGGCATTATGCACCACTAGCAAAAGTAGAGTGGGTTTCAGGGATAGAAGATATTCCAAGTTTTTCACAAAAATGCCTCGTACTGTCTGTTGACAGTTTATCAGAATCAGAAGTACTTCAGTTGCCAAAAAATGTTCTTTTTAAAGATTTTTCGGGAAATTTTGATTCTTTTGCAGCCCATATTTACGCAGAATTCAGAGAAGCAGATGTATTGGGAATAACTCAAGTGTATATTCTTCGTTGGCCTGTTGATGAAAACGAACCCACACAATTAGCGTTAGTAAATAGAATAGAGAAAGCTGTTAGTCGGGTTTGAGTTGTCATTCCCCAACGAACGCGGCCATCGAGTATTCGTGAGCGTAGTGAACGAATGTACCGAGATGAAGGCGGAGAGTGGAGGGAATCCAGCTTTTAAGAGGTTTTTGGTACTGTTCGGCTGCGCTCACTAAGGTGAGAGGTAACAGGTACCAAGAAACTTTTTTCCTGATTTACCTGGATCCCTCCCGATTCTCGGGATGAGGATGACAATCTGGGCGATGCCCGTCGTTAGTTTGTAACGCCCTTTCAGGGCTATGGACTGTACTTCGATTAAGTAGCCCCGAAGGGGTTTCATACCATAAGATAGGGCGAAGCCCTATCGAGTGGCAAAGCCACGAAATCCCAAGCCCTGAAAGGGCGCTATAGCTAATCCCAAACATACTTTTCCTGATACTCAACATCATACTTCTTTAAAATTGCACGATACTCTTCCTGAAAAGTTTTTTTGCGGTGATGTTCGTGCTGGTTTTCGATGTAGGCAACTACCCTATCAAATTCTGATGGGTTTACTGAAAATGCTCCGTAACCGTCTTGCCAATAAAAGTTTTCATAGCCCGCACCTTTGGTTTTAATCCATTTTGATGAGTGTGATTTCAACTCTTCCATCAACTTCATCAGGGCTATCTTTTTAGAAAGCATACATAGTATATGAATGTGATTAATGTAGCCACCTACTTTTAATACTGGGCAATTGAGTTTGTTACATATACCACCGAGATAGGCGTGTAGTTCCGCTTCGATGGGCGGATATATCAGTGACTCACGATGCTTGGTGCTGAATACGAGGTGTACATAGTTTTTTACGAGTGACTGTCCCATTGCATTTGTATTACGCTCATCTAGAGCTAGTTAGGTTCGATGGGCGGTACCCGTCGTCAGTTATAGCACCCCTTCAGGGTTGTTGGCAGAGTTCTGCTGCTTATCCGATAGGCTATACCTGTCATTCATTATATAACGCCCTTTCAGGGCTATGGACTATAATTCAATTAAGTAACCCCGAAGGGGTATCATACCATAAGATAGGGCGAAGCCCTATCGAGTGGCAAAGCCAAGAAACCCCAAGCCCTGAAAGGGCGATATAGTTATAGTCTAATGAATCAGGAATTTGTTTTTCTATAATCTTCATACTCAATGACCATGTTTAAAAACAATAACGTTAAATTTCACCTTTCTGACAAATATAAAGCGAAATCCAGTTTTCTTTCTAGGTTTAGTTACAGGTATCTGAGCAGGCCATAGTTCCTAGATATATCCTCTAGATCCCCGCTTCATGAGGATGACAATCTTGGATCATTGCCAAAACTTCGTCACTTTCGTAACTTGACCTTCCCACATCTTCAGCAATTAAGCAAAAAACCGTCACTTCTGAAACTAGCCTCCCTACTTCAAATTCTCTGTTTTTTCCCTGCTTTGTTCCGCCATTTCTGCATGGTAAGTTTCCAATCTATCGGCCATTTCTTCATCTGAGCTTCCTAAAATCCTAATAGCCAATAAACCCGCATTCATTGCGTTATCAATCGCTACCGTTGCAACAGGAATTCCTTTAGGCATTTGTACAATTGAGTACAAACTATCTAGGCCATTCAAGTGTCTTGATTTAACAGGAACGCCAATTACCGGTAAAACAGTGTGAGCCGCAACCATTCCTGGCAAATGCGCAGCACCACCAGCCCCAGCAATGATAATCTTGAACCCATTTTTACGTGCATCTCTGGCAAATTCTGCCATATCCCAGGGTGTTCTGTGCGCACTAAGTACCTGTTTGTGATACTTAACGCCAAACTCTTCCATGATATCGGCGGCGGCTCTCATAGTCGGCCAATCGCTATCACTTCCCATAATTATGGCTACTTCAGCTTCGTTGGTCATCGGGTCAATTGTATTCATAATTCTGGTATTTTTGAGGAAATTGCGTTAATAAATCTTAAATCTCAATAGCTTTTGTTAAGAGTAGCGCTTTTTGGAAGGTGCTATCTAGCTCATCTCCAAGTAAGGTGTAATGTCCCATTTTCCGACCAATTTTGCTGCTTAATTTGCCGTAAATATGAAGATGTCCGTCAGGCTCTTGAACAGCAGAAATGGCATTTTTCACCATCGCTTCTCCATTTTGTGTTCCCAACAGATTAATCATCACCGCAGCGGGTTTGCGCAATTTACTAGATCCCAATGGTAGGTTTAGTACCGCACGAATATGATTCTCGAATTGGGATGTCTCACAAGCTTCAATAGTATAATGAGCCGAATTATGAGGACGTGGAGCTGATTCATTTAATAGTATATCGCCTTCTTTTGTCAAGAAAAATTCAAAAGAAAAGACACCTCTCGCATCAATAGCAATCATGGCTTTTTCAGCAAGTTCTTGGGTTTTTTGCTGGATTTTAGCACTTACAGGAGCCGGACAAAGAACCTTCGTGCAAATATGATTTTCCTGAATACTTTGCACACACGGATACACTTCGATTCCCGTTTCATTTCGAGCAACAGTTACTGCTAACTCCATTCTGAATGGCACAAAAGCTTCCGCTAGAATATCTCTGCCCTTGCTTCCACCCAATTTATCGAATGCAGCAAAAGCCTCTTTCTCATTGTTGACGGTCGCATTCCCATAACCATCATAGCCACCTTTAGCACTTTTTAGCAAGTAAGGCCAACCGTGTTTTTCGCCAAAGGTGTTGAAATCTGTGGTAGGGTCTTGAATTAATTGGTACGGACAAACGGGAATTCCTGCTTTAGCATAACTTTCTTTTTCAATCCACTTATTTTCAATGGCTTCAAATGTTTGTGGACTTGGATAGAGCGGCGTACCTGATTTTTCTACCATTTGCTTCAATAAAGAAGAATCAATGAATTCATTTTCTAGGGTAATAACATCGCACTGTTTGGCGAATTCAACTAAATCATCAATATTACTAAAATCGCCTTTAAAATGGCTAGTACAATACTGTTCTAGGGGTTCTTGCTCCTTCCTATCAGAGAATGAAAGCGTTTGAATACCGTATTTGGCCGCCTCTAGGGCAGACATTCTAGCCAATTGACCAGCACCTAAGAATCCAATTTTAAAATTTGAAGACCAATTAATCATTTCGGGAACAGTCGGTTAGCGTTAGCATTTTTCGTATTTTTGAAAGCTAAAATAACAAATCGTACGTCTGTATTCGCATGAACTTGGCTGAACGCTTCCAACAAATTAAAGCGAGATTCAATGAGATCTCGACTCAGATGGGTGATCCATCGGTATTTAAAGACCAAAAAGCCTACACAGAGCTAACAAAAGAGCATAGCAGTTTAAAAGCTTTGGTTGATGAAATTGAAAAATGGGACGATTTAAAAAGTGCTATTGACGACAATAAAGCGCTTATTTCGGCAAATGAAGAGCCCGAATTAACCGATATGGCCCGGGATGAAAACAAAGAACTGATTCCGCAACTTGAGCAAATAGAAGAAGAAATTCGGTTCAAACTCATTCCTAAAGATCCCGAAGATTCTAAAAATGCGATTGTGGAAATTAGGGCTGGGACTGGTGGTGACGAAGCTGCTATTTTTGCCGGCGATTTATTTGAAATGTATCGCAGGTTAGCCGATCGTATGGATTGGAAGTTGAACCTGATGAATTTACATGAATCAGAAAAAGGCGGCTATAGAGAACTTTCTTTCGAATTAGAAGGAATCGATGTATTTGCCATGATGAAATACGAAAGTGGTGTGCATCGTGTTCAGCGTGTGCCGGCAACAGAATCTCAGGGAAGAGTTCACACCTCAGCAGCAACCGTGGCTGTACTTCCCGAAGTGGATGAGGTGGATGTGGAAGTGCGAAAAGACGATCTAAAGGTAGATACTTTCCGTGCTAGTGGCGCAGGTGGACAGCACGTTAACAAAACAGATTCTGCAATTCGAATTACGCATATTCCAACTGGAATTGTGGTAGAATGTCAGGAAGAGCGATCACAGTTTCAGAACAAAGAGCGTGCGTTGAAAATGCTTTATGCTAGGATGTATGAAGCCGAGCTAGAGCGAATAAATGCGGTGCGTGCTAAGGATCGTAAAGATCAAGTTTCTACTGGCGATAGAAGTGCTAAAATCCGGACTTATAATTATCCGCAGGGAAGGGTTACAGACCACCGAATTGGACTAACCCTGTATAACTTGGACGATACCATGAAGGGCGCTATTAGCGAAGTGATCAAAGCCCTGAGGGTTCATGATCACATGGCCAGGATGATGGATTAGGCGGATCCAGTGAACCAGTGAACCAGTGAACCAGTGGACCAGTGGACCAGTGGATCAGTGATTTAGTGATTTAGTGAACCAGTGATTTAGTGGACCAGTGAACCAGTGAACCAGTGATTTAGTGGACCAGTGATTTAGTGAACCAGTGAACCAGTGGACCAGTGAACCAGTGATTTAGTGAACCAGTGAACCAGTGAACCAGTGAACCAGTGAACCAGTGATTTAGTGAACCAGTGAACCAGTGGACCAGTGGACCAGTGGATCAGTGATTTAGTGATT
>Ga0136586_1000084_pt1 | contig 23580 bp, 20 predicted proteins | sample AntRauMFilla1562_FD_104926 | JGI IMG/M metagenome (GOLD analysis project Ga0136586, IMG submission 104926) | Saline lake microbial communities from Rauer Islands, Antarctica - Metagenome Filla 1 #562 | ecosystem: Environmental > Aquatic > Non-marine Saline and Alkaline > Saline | place... | reverse complement strand
AGTGAACCAGTGAACCAGTGGACCAGTGGACCAGTGGATCAGTGATTTAGTGATTTAGTGAACCAGTGATTTAGTGGACCAGTGAACCAGTGGACCAGTGGATCAGTGATTTAGTGAACCAGTGAACAGATTGATCATTGGATAACTGGGTAACTAGATAACTGAATCATTGGATAACTGGATAACTGGATAACTGGGTAACTAGATAACTGAATCATTGGATAACTGGATAACTAGATAACTGGATAACTAGATAACTGGATAACTAGATAACTGAATCTACTCTTCCAACTGCGTCGAAATCGTGTTTAGGAAGACGCTCTCAGTAGAATTTCCAAAAATAATAGTTCCCACCGTGGCTTAGTTGCGCCGTGTCCTATGCCTTAAAAAAAATTCTTTGAGTTTTAGCGCCATTGCGTTAATATAGTTCCTATCCCTAAACCCCTATTCCCTAGAGTACGTATGCGAACTACTATACACTGGCTATTAATCAGTTTAATTATTTTTTCTATTGCTTGTACGAAGCAGTCTAGCACAGATCTTGCTACCATACAAAAATGGGAAACTCAAGCTAGTACTATTAGCATCATTCGTGACGATTTTGGTGTGCCACATATTTATGGAAAGAGTAATGCTGATGCCGTTTTTGGACTTCTTTACGCACAATGTGAAGACGATTTTCGACGCGTAGAGCGCAATTATATTTGGGCAACAGGCCGACTTGCAGAGCTTGAAGGGGAAGAGGCATTGTATAGCGATTTACGTGCTCATTTATATATGACCCAAGAAGAGGCTATCGCAGCTTATGAAAGTGCACCGCAATGGCTAAAAGAGCTTTGCAATGCGTATGCAGACGGCATAAACTACTATTTACATAAAAATCCAGAAGTTGAGCCACAGGTTATAACGCATTATGAGCCATGGTTCCCAATGTATTTTAGTGAAGGCTCTATTGGCGGAGATATTGAACAAATTTCTACCAGAAGAATTAAAGCTTTTTATGAAGATCGGAAGTCTTTAGCCTTAAATGAATATGGTAACGGCTTAGAGCAGGCTTCTTTCTATGACGAACCTAAAGGCTCGAACGGTATAGCCATTTCAGGCGATTTAACTACTTCTGGAAATGCCTTATTGCTGATAAATCCACATACTTCATTTTATTTTCGACCAGAGGTTCATGTTGTAAGTGAGGAAGGACTTAATGCTTATGGCGCCGTAACTTGGGGACAGTTTTTTGTCTATCAAGGATTTAATGAAAAAACGGGCTGGATGCACACCTCCACTTATGTAGACTTTATTGATGAGTTTGTGCAGGAAATAAGTGAAGTGGATGGAAAATTAGTTTATCAGTATGGCGATGAACAAAGAGATGTGGATGTTCAAGAAATTACGCTAAAGTTTAAAGATGGCGAGCAAATCAAAGAACGTAGCTTCCCGATGTATCGTACACATCATGGCCCCATAACGCACATGGTTGATGATAAATGGGTGGTTACTAAAATTAATTGGGATCCAGTTAACGCGCTAATCCAGAGTTTTACCCGAACAAAACTGCAGAACTTTGTCGAATTCAACGAAATGATGGATATTCGCACCAACTCTTCAAATAATACCGTTTTTGCAGATGCAGAAGGCAATATTGGGTACTTCCACGGGAATTTTATCCCAAAAAGATCCCCTGAGTTTGATTTTTCTAAACCTGTTGATGGCTCAAATCCTGCAACAGATTGGATGGGAAAACACGAAGTTGATGAAAGCATCGTAGTGCTCAATCCTGCAAGCGGATGGCTACAAAACTGTAATTCAACGCCCTTTACCGTTGCTGGGAAATACAGCCCTAAACAAGAAGATTATCCAGCATATATGGCACCTGACAAAGAAAACTATAGGGGAATTCACGCCATAAGTCTATTGGAAAAAGCCGATAATCTGGACATCGATAAACTTATTGAATTGGCTTACGATCCATTTATTCCCGCCTTCCAAAAAATTATTCCTCCATTAGTAGCTGCTATGAAATCGCAAGGTTCTAGTTCAACAGCGATGAATGAAGCCGTAGATGTATTGGCAAAATGGGATTATAAAACGCATGAAAATTCGGTGGGAATGGCTTTATCCCATTTTTATGGACTCAATTATAACCGAGAAATTGGCTCTATCAATGAATTGATTGATGTTGACGTAAATGCGATGAAGTACACCAAAGAAGAGCAACTAAAAATGCTAGCTGTGTTTGAGTCGACCTTAGAAGAGTTGACTACAAAATTTGGCAGCTGGAATACCGCTTGGGGGGACATTAACCGATTCCAGCGCTTAAATGCTGATATTAGCATGAAATTTGATGACAATGAGCCAAGTTTACCCGTTGGTTTGGCCTCTGGTAGATGGGGTGCTTTAGCCGCTTATGGTGCTTATGTAACTGAGGAAACCAACCGCATTTATGGTAGAAGGGGGAACAGCTTTGTGGCCGTAGTAGAGTTTGGTGATAAGGTGAAAGCCAAGAGTATTATAGCTGGCGGACAAAATGCTGATCCAAATTCACCACATTTTTATGATCAAGCGGAAATGTACACCAAAGGCCAGTTTAAAGAGGTGGCCTTTTACAAAGAGGATATTTTAGCTAGAGCTAAGGAAAATTATATCCCAGGCGACAAGCGATAAATAGCTACTTTTAGCGTTATTGAGCATTAAAAAAGCCCCTATTCAGAGGCTTTTTTATTTTGAAGGCTAACATTTGATTAAGTCATGTTCTGTCTAAATAATTTAAAACAGAACTTCATTTATTAATGCACCACTAAATTTGATGCAAAGGCGTTGAACTCATTTTTAGCTTCTAAACATAATCGCTGAGCTGTTTTAACTTCATCTTCTAGGTTATCAGCAAGGATTTTTAGATCTATGGGTCTTAAGGTCTCCATTCCTTCGCTAACCTCTATAGCTATCCTACTTACAACGGCTTTCAATTTATTGCTTTGATCCATAACTGCTCTGTGGTTTAAGGCTAACAAATTCTGCAAATGTTCAATATTTGATTTTGCCACCTCTTGGTGTTTATCTGCAAAAATACTTTCAAGTTGCTTCTGTAGATCACTCATCTCCAGTTTGTTAGATTTGAGTGCAGACTTCCATTCATCAATGTGCTCATTAAATGATGTTAGGTCCATGTTGGATCTCCTTTTTAGCGTTTTTAGGTTGAGGCGCATTGCAATGCGTCTATATAATCTATCTATGCGTTTTTCTCCTACTTAAATCTATATTTTTTGAGGCAAAATCAAAGCATTATTTAGAATTATTTATTGAGTGCAATCATTATATAAAATTTTTATAAATGCCTTAAATCTGTTAAATTAGTAGGATTCAAAGGTATTTACGAACCGAATCACCGTTAACCTTTGGCTATCAAAACAAGAGCTAGTCACCTAAAAACGTCAATTACTATTATGTCTTTTTCACTACCTGAATTACCTTACGCCCACAATGCACTAGAGCCACATTTCGATGCAAAAACTATGGAAATTCACCATGGTAAACACCACGCTGGTTATGTTGCAAAATTGAATGCTGCCATCGAAGGCACCGACCATGCTTCAAAAAGCATTGATGAATTACTAGCACATGCTGGTTCAAATACAGCCGTTCGCAATAATGGCGGCGGACATTTCAATCACACATTATTTTGGAGCATCCTATCACCTAAAGGCGGTGGCACTCCAACTGGAAAATTGGCTGAAGCAATAAATGCAGCTTTTGGCAGCTTCGATAAAATGAAAGAAGAGTTCAACAACGCCGCAGCAACTCGCTTTGGTTCTGGTTGGGCTTGGTTAATTGTTGTAGACGGCAAGTTAAAAATCACCTCTTCACCAAATCAAGACAATCCGCTAATGGATGTTGCCGAAGTTAAAGGAACACCTGTTCTTGGCCTTGATGTTTGGGAACATGCGTATTACCTAAATTACCAAAACAGACGCCCAGATTACATTTCTGCTTTCTGGAACGTGGTTGATTGGAATGCCGTGGCAGCTCGCTTCGACAAAGCCTAAATCAAAGAATCTGCTATTTAACTAATTATTTAGCTAGTGTTGTCTCCTACAATTGAAACAACACCCGAGATTTAAAAAGAAAAAGCTACCTAAATCACTTTAGGTAGCTTTTTTTATGCCTACGTCTTTTGAGAAATTGAGCTAAATACTTCACAGCTCAATTCACAATGACTTTAACATTAATAGCTTTTGATTAATGAAAGACATCTTTGATTTTGTCAAAAAACGATTTGTCTTTCTTAGCTCTATTCTTTGGATCAAAATTATCTGAATCAGCTAGCTGCTGAACCATTTTCTTTTCCTTATCAGACAGCTGAGTTGGTATATACACATTCACACGAATGTATAAGTCGCCATAGGTCGATTTATTCAGGCCTTTGATGCCTTTGTCTTTAAGACGCAGCAACTTGCCTGGTTGAGTACCTTGATCTAAGCGGATTTTCACTTTTTCCGCCAAAGTAGGAATTTCTAATTCGGTACCTAAAATAGCCTCAGCAACACCAATATTAAGATCGTGATAGATATCGTTGCCATCGCGCTGAAAATCTGCATTCTCTTCTTCTTCAATAAGAATGATTAAATCGCCAGGTGCACCACCTCTTTTCCCCACATTACCTTGTCCGCGAAGGGTTAAGTAATTGCCATTAGACACGCCAGAAGGCACTTTAATGGTTACGGTTTCTTCGCCCGTGTTGCGACCTTCGCCCTTACAGCTAGTACATTTGTTTCGGATAATACGCCCTTCCCCACTACAGGTTGGACAAGCTTGTACGTTCACAAATTGTCCGAACATGGTACGGCTTACCTGACGAATTTCGCCTTGTCCGCTACAGGTTGAACAGGTTTCAAAATCTGAATCGGTTTTAGCACCGGTTCCCGAACAAGTATCACAAGTTCTCTGCTTTTTAACTTTCAGCTTCTTGTCTATGCCGTGAGCAATTTCTTTAAGGCTTAACTTTAGCCTAATTTTCATGTCTTCGCCGGGTACACCAGCTGAGCGCTGACGTCTAGATCCGCCACCGGCTTGTCTTCCCCCACCAAAGAAGGAAGAATCACCAAAAATATCACCAAATTGGCTAAAGATATCTTCAATATTAATGTTCTGGAAATTCGGTTCTTGATAGCCGCCAGAATGTAAACCAGCATGACCTAATTGGTCGAATCTGGCACGTTTATTCGGATCTTTCAGTACGTCATAAGCCTCAGATGCTTCTTTGAACATCTTTTCGGCATCTTTGCTATCGTTTCTATCTGGATGATATTGCATAGCCAGCTTGCGATAGGCTTTCTTGAGTTCTTGATCGTTTGCAGTTTTATCTACACCAAGTACTTCGTAATAATCTCTTTGGGACATGGGTTCTTTTTGAGAATTTGGCTGTTAGAATAGTTATTCGCTAACAATAACTTTAGCATGTTTGATAACTTTACCGCCGATTTTATAGCCTGGTTCAAAGACTTGGAGCACGGTATCTGGTTCAACAGAACTATCGGGTGCAGGCTGGCGCATTAACGCTTCATGAATATCCACGTTGAAAGGAACTAGCGTTTGATCTATACGCTCAACTCTTTCTCTTTCGAAAACTTGATCAAATTTTTGCGTTACCAATTTCAGCCCGTTAAGGAAAGCTTCTGGCACTTCAACCGTCTCAGACATAGCAACTGAGCGCGATAAATCGTCAAAAATAGGCAGGAACATATTTATGTAACGGCCCTTTGCTTCTTCAAAGAACCGTAGTCTATCAGACTCAGCACGCCGTTTAATGTTCTGGTTATCTGCCATAACTCTGATCAGCTGATCTTTAAGCTGTTGAAGCTCTGCCTGAACAGTTGTTCCAGGGATATCCGCGTTGGCATCAGTTTCATTAGCTGAGATGTCTGATAATTCAGCTTGATCTGCTAAATTCCCAACCTCTACCTCAGCAGCATGTTGTTCAGCGGTTTGAGCTGCTGATTCTTCGTTTTCTTCTTGAGCTTTTTTTGCCTCTTCAGACACTTCAAAGCTATCTTTTGCTTCTGCAGCAGTATTATTCATGGCAGATTTAGTATTATTTGCTGAAGATTTCTTCATTTTTTGTTCGTAGTAACGCAAGCTAGTATCGTTGACAGTTTGTTTGTTTAAACGCCAAAGCGTCAGTCTTTTTCATAAAATAATTCAATCATATTGCCATCTGGATCAGAGACAAATAGAAATCGTCCTTTTTTCCGGTTGGCCGGCCCACTTATAACCGTAACCTCATTTTCACGGAAGAAAAAAGCTAATTCATCTATAATTTCAGGCGTATCAACCTGAAAGCCAAAATGATCTACTCTGTAGTCTTTTGAAGCCGGGTCGAAACTGGTTTCTGCTTCCACTAAGACAATAGTATCCTTGTTCCCGACTTTGTAAACAGCCATAGATCGGCCCATTTTGCGAACAAGTTCAAAGCCTAGTAATTCGCCATAGAAAAACTCTGCAGCTTCAATTCGGTTTACCCGAAGCGTGATTTGATTAATACCCGAAGGTTTAAAAGTAGGATGAGCCATAACGATAGTTTAAATTTAAGTCTATATAGTCAAAAATGTAGCCTAAGCAGATTAACTGACAAATAGGCGCACACTTCTGCAACTCAGATTATCTTAGTATTTTTACCTATTTAAACCTTACCAAAGAACGCTTCATTCAAAACCAAACGCCTTGAGTACCTTATATTTAATAGCAACCCCAATTGGCAATTTAGAAGATATTACTGCTCGTGCGCTGCGCTTATTAGAGGAAGTAGATTACATAGCTTGTGAAGACACCCGAAATTCTGGACGGTTAATGAAACACTTCAGTATTGGTACGCCCATGTTCTCTTTTCATGCGCATAATGAGCATTTCAAAGTCAATCATTTGGTCGATTTACTGAACCAAGGCAAAGAAGTAGCACTCATTTCAGATGCGGGCACGCCGGCTATCTCAGATCCGGGCTATTTGGCCGTAGCAGCAGCCCTAGAAGCTGGGCATATTGTTTGTCCCATTCCTGGTGCCAGCGCAGCTATTACCGCGCTGTCCGCTAGTGGACTTCCCACAGATCGATTTGTTTTCGAGGGTTTCCTTCCCCACAAAAAAGGTCGACAAACCCGAATTTTGGCACTTTTAGAGGAAGAGCGAACCACCATTTTTTATGAAAGTCCGTACAGAGTAGTTAAATTACTCAAGGAATTTGTAACGCATTTAGGTGGAGATAGACGAGTGGTTTTAGCACGCGAATTAACCAAAAAATTTGAAGAGTTTAGACGCGGAACTGCATCAGAATTACTTGATCTTGCAGAAGCCGAGCAGCTAAAAATAAAAGGCGAATTTGTGGTGCTTTTAGAAGGTGTGATTAACAAAAGTAGCGCCAATAAATGAGCAATTTTAAAGTGTGGTTAACTCAATTTATAGGTGATAAACCAACGCTAGCTAGTATTTCAGCTGGGGTTTTATTTGGGATTAGTTTCCCACCTTTTCCTTTCCCCTTTCAGTTATTTGCACTTTTAGGAATCGCTATTTGGGTGGAAATAATTCGCAATAGTCGGTCTGCCAGAAATGCCTTAACGCTGCTTTTTTATGGTTTATTACCGGCTAATTTAGTGATCAGTTATTGGTTAATGATGGCCACAGTTGGTGGTGGAATTGCCGCTGTTGTTGCAAAAGCCGTAGTTATGGCATTGATGTTACTTCCCTTTATTGTACTAATTCGGGCAAAATCCTACACGGCTTCTACGCTTCAGCTACTTGGGCTTGCTGCAGCTTGGGTTTTTGCTGAAGGAATTGACCTCTATTGGGATCTTAGCTACCCTTGGCTCTGGATTGGAAATGCTTGGGCAGAGCTGCCGGCTTTTTATCAATATATTTCTTTAACTGGGATATTAGGACTTTCCGCTTGGGTAGCTTTTTGTGCCTTAGTACTTCACAAGTGGCTTTTTATGGAAACTGAAAGGGGAAGTGAAGAACTAGCCAATTGGAATAACTATGCTTCGATCGCAATTATTTTTCTTCCCTTAATAGGGTCTATTGCCTATTTCAATCTAGTGAAAGAAGTAGAGATTGAAGCCGTAGCAGAAGAATCCAAAATTAGTACGCTTTTGGTTCAACCTAACCACGATTCCTATGCAGAATATGGTGGTTTTAAAAGTTATGCGGAAGCCTTAGAAGCCTTAATTACACTCACTGATTCAGCCATAACCGAGCAGACAGAAATTATATATTGGCCAGAGAATGCCTTAGATCCGTTCATTATGAATAGGCAGCAAAATAGGTATCAATTGAAGGTACAGACTGCGGTGAATAGTTGGGGAATTCCCTTAATAACGGGTACTACTTTTCGGGAATATTATGATGTAGAAAAAGATAGTGTTCCCTTAGTCGTTCGCAATCGCAATTCACAGAATCCTGTAAAGCTATTTAATTCGGCTGTGGCCTTTAAACCAGAGCAAAAAGAACCCATTATTTATAAAAAAATGCGGCTAGTTCCGCTAGTTGAAAAACTGCCTTTTGAAGAGTTTTTAGTGTCCACAAATTTCTTAGGTTTTGATTGGGAGGAATGGAGCTTATTTGGACAGGGAGATAGCTTAGAAGTGTATAACCTTATTGAGGGAAAAAACGCCCTAGCTCCTGCCTTAATTTGCTACGATTCCGCCTATCCTGAATTGGGATTTTTGGCTGCAGATCAGGCTTTCAATTATCTAGCTGTAATCACCAATGATGGTTGGTGGGGCAATTCTAGTGGCCATATTCAGCATCTGGCTTTATCTAGATTACGCGCTGTTGAAAGCGGTAAATGGCTAGTGCGTGCGGCAAATAATGGCATTTCTGGGGTCATTTCTCCGAGAGGAATCCTCAGTCACGAAACCCAATACTGGACAAAAACTACGATTTCAACTACCATCCCTTTAGTGCAAGGAAACACATTTTTCCACCGCTTTGGCAATTGGTTTTTTTACCTTTGTTGTGGTGGCGTAGGGCTAAGTTTGGGGATGAGTTTTTTAGGTAAGAATATAGAGTGGTTCTTAATACGTAGGCTTTAACACTAAACCTTAAACCTAATAATCCGCGCCGTCTTTCAATCTATCTGCAAAGTTCTTGAATAGCTTTTGGAGCTTCGGACGAATTACATAATTGCAGTAGCCAGCCGTTTTGTTGTATTCGTAGTAATCTTGGTGATAGTCTTCAGCTAAATAGTAATTCGTCAACGGCTCAATGCCTGTCACAAAAGGATCGCTCCATAAGCCAGATTTATCCGTTTTAGTAAAGGCTGCTTCAGCAATAGTTTTTTGCTCATCGTCTGCGTAGAAAATGACTGATCGATATTGGGTTCCCACATCAGCGCCCTGCCTGTTCGGAGTAGTAGGATCGTGTGTATGCCAAAATATATCTAGCACTTCTTCTAAATTAATCACTTCAGGATCAAAAAAGATTTTAGCTACTTCAACATGCCCCGTTGTGCCTGATGTTATTTGACGGTAGGTCGGATTTTCAATTTCTCCACCAGAATATCCTACTTCTAGGTGTTCAATTCCCTGAACACGATTGAAAACGGCTTCAATGCACCAAAAACAACCAGCGCCCAGCACTATTGATGGTAAATGATTGTACGTACTTGAATCAGGCTGAATGGTATTCTCTGACATGATTGGCTTTGAAGTAGTTTTGTTTGTGGTGAAAAATGAGAGCACTACCAAAAGAAGCAGTGCAATTCCGGCAAAAATAAAAAACGATTTCATGATTTCATCCCGTTTAAAAGAAAACCAACTCTTAACGAGCTGGCCTTAAAATACACGTCGGTAAAACATGTATTGATTATTGACTCATTAAAATAACTTAAGATATGGGCTAAATCATTCCCACTAAGACCTCTACTGTTGTCAATTGTTCCCAGATAAAAGAGACATCATAGAAACAATTATAACGAGTTTTCGATTAGAATGATTAAACGAGAAGGCGATTATGGAAGAAAGTGGAAAGAAGAAAGGAGAAAGGAGGGTGCTAGGTGCTATACGGATTAAAGTTGACTATTAAATCCCTGCACTCTCTTCCTTCGTCATCCTCGCGAAGCGGGGATACAGTAGATAAAGCTTGGATTTGTGTGTTAATTTACTGGATTCCCTGCATTCATCCTGACTGCGTCAGTACAAACTGGGAAATGACCCTATTAGCGTCTTGGCGATATTAATCTGTTAATAACCCTTTCTCCGCCTTCTCAATTTTATCGAAGTTAAAAGCCGCCATCTCTTTAGCTAATCGACTTTCAAGCGCCGATGTTTGCAGATTTCCCATACTTCCCACAGATGTATGTGCGTCCATTCCCTTTGCTTCCACTTTATAATTTCCCGCATCTATTTTGTCACCAATTTGTTTGTAAGCATCTCTGAACGGAATTCCCTGATTTACTAAATCATGAACCGCATCAACCGTGAATAAATAATCATAAATCGGCTTGTTGAGAATCTCTTGATTAGGCTCAATATTAGGTAAAATGGCCAATAAAGCATCTAAATTTGCATGTGTATCTTCTAAAGCTGGGAAAACTGATTCTTTCAATAACTGCAATTCTCGGTGATAACCGGAAGGCAGATTGCTGATCAATAAACTCACGGTGTTGGGAAGCGCCATAAGCTGATTGCATTTGCCACGTAAAATCTCAAATACATCTGGATTTTTCTTGTGCGGCATGATACTCGAGCCCGTTGTGAAGGCTGTTGGAAGTGAAATGAAACCAAAATTCTGTGATAAATACACACAACTATCCATGGCAAATCGCCCAATAGTCTGTGCTACAGATGCCAATGCCCAAGCCACGCTAAGCTCGGTTTTGCCTCTTCCCATCTGAGCATAAACTACATTTTGATGCAAGCCTTCGAAAGCCAGTAATTCCGTGGTAAGCTCTCTATCTAATGGGAAGGAACTACCGTAGCCAGCACCAGAACCTAAAGGATTGCGATTTGCCAAACGGAAACTAGCCTGAAGCTGCATTAAATCGTCGATCAAACTTTCTGCATAAGCGCCAAACCACAACCCAAAACTAGAGGGCATAGCCACCTGTAAATGGGTATATCCAGGTAAATACAGGTTTTTATGCTGCTCGCTCAATACCAATAACTGCTTTATTACCGCCTCAACTTTATGGGCAATAACGGCTAATTCTTTGCGAAAATAAATTTTCAAGGCTACCAAAACTTGATCATTTCTAGAACGACCAGAATGAATTTTCTTTCCCACTTCACCAAGCGATTCAGTAAGCATTTCTTCAATCTGCGAATGCACATCTTCTATGCCATCTTCAATTGTGAACGTACTACCCGCTATTTTTTTGGCAATGTCTTGCAGGCCTTTAACCAAAGTTTGGGCTTCATTTTCCGTGAGTAAGTTTACTTTTGCCAACATTTTGGCATGAGCAATACTTCCCAAGATATCTGCCTCAGCTAACTGATGATCTAAATCCCGATCACGACCCACCGTGTATTTTTCTACCCAATTGTGCGTGCTTGTTTCTGATTTAGCCCAAAGTTTTGCCATGATCGTATCTGATATTTGTAAGAGTTAGGAAGCTTGAATAGGTAGGTTATCTAGCAAGCCGATATAGGTTTTTATGCCTTCAGCAATTTCTGAAAGCTTGATGTATTCATCTGGTGTATGAGATCTGGCTGAATCGCCTGGACCACATTTAAGACTCGGAATATCTAGCAGCGATTGATCACTGAGTGTTACTGAACCATAGGCTTTTTTGCCCATTTTTTGTCCCGCCAGCACTATTGGGTGAGTTGCAGCAATGCTTGACGGATTTAACCTCAACGAACGTGCTTTTAGCGTAGATTGCGTATTGGCCTGCAGAATTTCAAAGGTTTTTTTGTTGTTATAAGCGTCAGTGGTGCGCACATCTATCACAAATTTACACTCATCTGGGACTACATTGTGCTGATAGCCCGCTTCAATTTGCGTTACCGACATTTTGACCTTTCCCAACGTAGGAGAAACCTGAGAAAAGTCGTAGTTTTTGATCCATTCAATATCTTTTAAGGCAATATAAATAGCGTTTATTCCCTCTTCTCTGGCCGCATGTCCTGCCTTTCCGTTTGCAACAGCATCAATCACAATTAGGCCTTTTTCGGCTATGGCTAAATCCGTTTGTGTAGGCTCGCCAATGATACCAAAGGCTATGGGCGGGAAGGATTTTTTGGCCAACGCAATGCCCGTTTTCCCGGACGTTTCTTCTTCAGCAGATGCGCAAAATAGTAGATTGTGACTTAGGTTTTCTTTCCCGTAAAAATGCAGAAAGGTACCCAAGAGCGACACTAAAGGTCCACCGGCGTCATTACTTCCCAAACCGTAAAGAGTATCGCCTTCGACGTCTGCCGCGTGAGGATCTCGTGTATAGCCTTTGTTAGCTTTTACGGTATCATGGTGGGAATTAAGCAGAATTGTGGGTTTATTTTCATCAAAGTAGCGGTTTTTTGCCAGTACATTATTTTTGATACGTTCTACTGATTCTACCCCAAAATCTTCAAGGGTTTTTTGCAATAAATCAGCTGTTTTATCTTCCGCTAAACTCAGTGAAGGCGTGGCGATTAGCTGCTTCAACAGGCTTATCATTTCTTCTAAATAAGGAACTTGAGCTTGCATATTTACCTCTAATTAGCCTTTAACAAATTCAGTGAACAACACATTTTCCTTTCCCGCTATTACCGCAGAAAGATTAGACGCATTGGCTATAATTACTTGATGACATCCTTTGTTTAGTGCGTCATTTGCCGCTGTAATTTTTGGTCGCATTCCTGAGTGAATTTTCCCCGATAAAATCAGCTTTTCTGCCTCTTGAATATGCAAACTTGGAATTACCGAGTTATCATCATTTACATCTAGAAGAACGCCATTTTTTTCAAAGGCAAAGCACAAACGGGTTTTGGTAAATCGGGAAGCCATTACAGCAACAGCCATAGCCACAGTATCGGCGTTGGTGTTTAGCATGTGGCCGTTTCCGTCGTGTGTTAAGGCGCAAAAAACAGGAGTAAAATCTGCATTTATCAAGTTTTTTAGCGGTGTTTCGTTCAATTCTTCGGTATGAATGTCTCCTACCCAGCCGTAATCAATTTCTGTAACTGGTCGCTTTTTTGCGGGAAGTACATTACCATCTGCCCCAGATAAACCCAGCGCATTTACGCCTTTTGCTTGCAAACTCGCCACTATTTGTTTGTTAATTACTCCGGCATACATCATACAAGCTACTTTAAGGGTGGCCGCGTCGGTTAGGCGTCGGCCGTCAATCATTTTTGGTTTTAAACCTAAGGCTTTACTCATTTCTGTGGCCGAACGTCCGCCACCATGAACCAAAATCTTACTGCCTTCTAGAGCGGCAAACTCTGCTAAAAATTTCTCTAATAATTCGGGTTCATCAATGATGGCTCCGCCAATTTTTATCACATTCAAAGGAGAGTTCATAGCTTATTTACCCTCTCTCAATAGCTCATGAAGTACGGCCATAGCGCTCCAAAGTCTATTGTTTGCCTGTTGCTGAACCGCTGATTTTGGCCCATCTAGTACCTCATCGGCAATCACAACATTTCTACGAACGGGCAGGCAGTGCATGATTTTGGCGTTTGGTGCTTTTTGAAGGGCTTTATTATCTAATAACCAATGTGCTTTATCGTTAACGGTATGTCCATAAGGCTCATAAGCCGACCAATTTTTAACATAAACGATATCAGCATTGGCTAGTCCGTCAACCGGCTCATGCGAAATAGTGGCATTCCCACTAAAATCAGGATGCAATTCAAAGCCTTTTGGGTGCACGATTTGCAAATCAATATCATCTGCTTTGTTTATCCATTGAGCGAAAGAGTTTGCCACAGCTTGCGGTAATTTTCTAGGATGTGGTGCCCATCTCAGCGCTACTTTTAGCTTTTTTTTCTGCGGGAAAAGCTCACGAATTGTTACCAAATCGGTTAAACTTTGCAGTGGATGAAGGGTTGCCGATTCCATTGAGAGCAACGGAACCCCAGCATATTTGTTGAAATTGGTTATTAGCTGTTCATTATAATCGGCTTCTCTATCGGTTAAGGAAGGAAAAGCACGGATTGCCAATATATCTGCATAACCACCAATAACGGGTGCTGCCTCTTTCACGTGTTCGGCTTTGTCTGCATTCATGATGCTTCCATCAGTAAAATCTAGGCCCCAGCTATCACTAGAAACGTTCAAAATAGCTCGATCCATGCCTAATTTTGCAGCAGCCAAATCGGTACTTAGCCGAGTTCTCAAACTACTATTGAAGAACATCATGGCTAGACTTTTTCCTTTTCCAACTTCCCTATAATCTTCCGGATTTGCCTTAATAGCTAGTGCAAGTTGCACCAAAGCATCGATATTTGGCACGTCATTAACAGATATAAATTGTTTCATTGCAATATATAGATTAAAAGTTGCTAGCCTTAAGGTTAAGTCCGGTATCTTCTTCTAAATCGAACATTAGATTCAAGTTTTGAACTGCTTGCCCTACCGCTCCTTTTAGCAAATTATCAATAGCAGTAGTAACAATGATGTAATCGTCCTGTTTCTGTAAATGAACCAAGGCTTTATTGGTATTTACTACTTGCTTTAAGTTGATTTCATGGGAGGAAACATGCGTAAAAGCATGAAGCGCGTACCAAGCTTGGTAATGTTCAATCCATTCCGTTAGTGGACGCTCACTTTTGAAATAGGTAGTGGCAAAAATTCCTCTAGAAAAATTACCTCTGTACGGAATGAATAGAATATCTCTGTCGAAGTTGTCGCTTAGTTGATCTAAATGATGATACATCTCATCTAAATGCTGATGCGTCATAACCTTATAGCTGCTCATATTATTATCTCGCCACGGAAAATGCGAGGTACTGCTGGGTTTTTGACCAGCTCCTGTAGAACCGGTAATCGCACTAACATGAATATCGCTTTCCACCCAGCCTGCTTCTACTGCTGGTAACAACGCTAGTTGAATACAGGTGGCAAAACAACCCGGGTTTGCAATGGCATTGGCCATACGAATTTGATTTCTGTTCAGCTCTGGAAGTCCATAAATATATTTGCGCCCGTAACCTTCTTCAACGGTGGTAGCTCTACGGAAATCAGCTGTTAAATCTATAATCTTTACTGATTCGGGAATTTCATTTTCAGCGATAAAAATCTTGGACTCACCATGACCTAAACAAAGAATAAGTGCATCTACTTTGGTGTGCCAACTCGATGAAAAGACCATTTCGGTATCGCCTTCCAAATCTCGGTGAACCGCTGAAATAGGTCGCTCTGCTTGAGAGCGGCTATGAGCATAAGAAATTTCTATATTTGGGTGATTTATGAGCAATCGTAAAAGCTCGCCACCTGTGTAACCAGCTGCACCAACCACACCTACGGTAATAAGGTTTGTTTTTCTATCCATTGTCTTGCCCTTTTATTGCTGCTTTTAGTTGTACTTGTTTCCAAATTCCGGTCTGATTTCCCGCAATTTTAGTAAATCCACGAACATCGTTGCCAGTCCAGCCACTATTCGTCTCTCCATACTTTCCAAAATCGGATGACATCAAATCGTAATCCGATTCTATTCCCAGCAACTCATAGCGATATGGGTATAAGCGTAAAAATACAGTACCCGTAACCGATTGCTGTGTATTGGTTAAGAAGGCTTCCATATCACGCATAACCGGGTCTAGCAATTGCCCTTCGTGTAACCAATTCCCGTAAAAAGCACTGATTTGGTCTTTCCAAGAGAGTTGCCATTTAGTTAAGGTATGCTTCTCTAGTAAATGATGCGCTTTAATAATGAGCACAGGCGCAGCGGCTTCAAAGCCTACACGACCTTTAATGCCAATAATGGTATCACCCACATGAATATCTCTGCCGATGGCGAAGGGTCCAGCAATTTTTTGAACGGCTTTTATCGCGTCAACTGGGTGAGCATACTTTGTCCCGTTTACCGAAATCAACTCGCCTTTTTTAAAGCTTAATCGCAGTTCTTCGGGCTCATTTTTGCTTAGCTGTGTTGGCCAAGCAGATTCTGGCAAATAACCATTAGAGTTTAACGTTTCAACGCCGCCCACAGAGGTGCCCCAAATACCTTGATTTATGGAATATTGCGCTTTCTTTGCGTCAATATCTATTCCCTTTTCCTTCAAATAAGCAATTTCTTGTTCCCGACTTAGCTCTTCATCACGAACGGGCGTCCAAATTTCTGCATTCGGGTGCGTAGCTGTGAAAATCATATCGAAGCGCACTTGATCGTTTCCCGCACCTGTGCTACCGTGGGCAATGACGTCAGCGCTAATTTCTAGGGCATATTCCGCCACTTTTTTGGCCTGAATAGCTCGTTCGGCACTCACAGAAAGCGGGTAGGTTTGGTTTTTTAGCACATTTCCGTACACCAAATAGCGCAAACACTCATCATAAAGCGGCACTGTTGCGTCAACCGAAATATGCTTTATTGCGCCCGATTTCAGGGCTTTAGCCTCAATTTGTTGCAGCTCTTCGTCAGAAAAGCCACCTGTATTCACGGTTATGGTATAGAGTTCAAGCTCTGCATCTGCGCCATATCTGCACGCGCAATAGGTGGTATCAAGTCCGCCAGAATAGGCCAATACAATTTTTTTCTTTTTCATCTGCTTTCTCGTAATAATAGGTTGTTCAGCTAAAAGGGGGTTTTCAGGTAATGTCCTTCATTTTTTAAACAATTTCAGAAGCGACCACTGCTTTAATTTCATCCAACGGTCGAAAAGATCAAAGTCTCTAAGCACGTTAAATCCATCGAATTTTTTGCTCTTTACTTTCTTTTTTGGATCATACAGCATTGCGGTACAAATACACATTTTGCGATTTTTGGCCGTAAGTATATCGTAGTTTACACAGCTCTTGCAGCCTTGCCAAAAAGCTTCATCTTGGGTTAGTTCAGAGTAAGTAACCGGCTGGTAATCTAGCTCTGAATTTATGCGCATTACCGCTAAACCGGTGGTTAAACCAAAGATTTTTGCATTGGGATATTTCTCTCGAGATAGCTTAAAAATAGCTCGTTTTATGCGTCTAGCTAGGCCTTGTCCACGAAATTCAGGTGCGACAATAAGCCCAGAGTTGGCTACATAATTGGCGTCGCTCCAAGATTCTATATAGCAAAAGCCTGCCCATTTGCCTTCGGGGGTAAAAGCAACAATAGCTTTGCCTTCTTCAATTTTTTTAGTAACGTATTCTGTGGTTCTAACCGCTATTCCTGTACCGCGTTTTTTGGAGGAATCGGACATTTCTTCACAGATTTCAGATGCATATTTGACATGGGTAGCATTGGCTACCATAATCGTAATGATAGGTGGTTTCAATGGTAAGAAAAGAGATAAAAAAGATGAATAAAAGAGTAACGGTAACATCAACACAAGGGTAACAAACCGTAGTAATATAAGGAGTTAGTGTTACAGGAATGGTACTTTATTTAAGCGAAAAGGGGTAGTTGCGTACCTACTAACAAACACTCAGTTACCAAACCTGTACCATTCGTCGTCGTCGGCTATCAACCTTCGAGGCAAAACGAATATTGCGGGTAAGTATATGATATATTGTGTTATTCATGATGTGTAATAAACGCTTTTTTTTACGCAAATAAAATGGCTATTTCCCTTTATTACAAGTAATTAAATGTAGAAACCGCTTTCCCAAAGACAATCTAGCCAATATGAGACTCATTACTTTCCTAAAAGACCTTTGGTATGGGGTAAAAATCTTCCCTATTTCCGTTATAGCCAGCATTGTTTTGGCATTTTTTATTCTAGGCTTAGAAGATCAAGAGCTTTTTGGGGAAAGCTTTTATAACTTTGCCATGTCGCATTTCCCTACTGCTATTTTTGCGCTTGTCTTTAGCCTGTGGTTGCACTTTAGAGAACATGTTGAACAAATAGCTAGAAAATCTACCACTTGGTCGGCGGTTCTCATCTTTGGCTTCATTCTAGATTGGGTAATACAGGATTTTGCAGCTGTTGAGTACGGCACAGCCGGAGCTGTTACCATTATCTTCTTTCTTGTGGCTGCCATAAGTATCGGTATTTTAAACTTTACTGCCCATAAATTTCGACCAGAACGTATTTTATACCAAGTGGCTATTCGCTTACTACTAACCTATGTGTTCTCCACCGTTTTATTTTTTGGTTTACTACTAGCTCTGGGCGGACTAAACCTACTGCTAAATATTGATGTGCCTGGATATGTCTATTTCAGAATGGCGGTGTTTGTACAAATAGTTGGTGCGACCCTAATTTTAGTTGGTCTAAGCGCCGATTTGAAAAGTCAAGATCTCCAAGAAGAGGCTAACTCAGTAATAGTTAGGCTTTTCAACTACATACTTATTCCGATGACCGCCATTTATGTTCTTATAACCCTTGGTTATCTATTTAGAAGCTGGTTTGGAGAAGGCACAGAAGCGGCTACATTAACATGGCTTTCATTGGGATACATTGCTTTTGCTTTCTTTACTTTTTTGGTAGGAAATTTACTACCAGAGGAGAAAAATGGCTGGTGGACACCCAACTTAAAACGGGCAAAACTAGTTTTTATGATGCTCATTTTACTAAGTATGGCGGCGGGAACTGTACAACTCATCAGCCAATATGGATTCACAATTAACCGCTTAATGTTGATGCTTTTCAGTCTATGGTTTGGTATCTCCATGGTTTTATTATTCAAAAACCCAAATCAAACTAGGCAGGTCTTTCAAAGTCTAGCCCTAATTACTTTAATTGGAATATTTTTAATCAACCAAATTCCTGTGAAAAGCCAAATGAATCGGCTTGCTGCAATTATACCAACACCAACTGCAGCCAACAATACGTTTACCATTGATGAACAAGAAGAGATTACTTCTATTGTTGAGTACTTACTGCAGAATCATCCAGCAGAAGCAAGACTAAGCAGCTTTTTAGGCATTGATTTCGATTCATCTCTTACGAATGAATACCAAAAAAGTGCATTCATTTTAGGGGATATTTTAGGCATAAGTGACGTTTCAAAATTAAATGAGCAACAAATCTATTACCTATCTGAACCTTCCGTTTTAGGTGCGGGATTTTATAGATTACAATTTATTGAGCTTACAAAAAACTTTGACCATAAAGCTCTATATAGTTTTTCATTTGTGGGAATAGATGAAATAAAATATGAACTAAGTTTTGATGCTAGCTTATCCACTATTTCAGTTCTATCAGTAGCAGATGGAAACGTACTATTAAGCCAGAGTTTCCTTCCTAGCTTTGAAAAACGTCTTTTAGCCAATTTAACTCAAGTAGACGACAAAGTTACACCTTTCACACTTGAATTTGAAAATGAGCAATTTTTAGTAAATCTAGTAGTAACGAAGGCTGACGTAGTTAATAATAAAATCAGATCTATTGCTTTTGATGCTTATCTAAGGCTAAAGCAGTGATCTATAAGAATAGTATTTTTTTTATACAATTTTATTGATTAATTGTTTAGGTAATTATATTTGCCGCAGTACCTAAGTAATGAAGCACTGACTTAGTCAACTAAACACCTTGTATGACATGAAAAGAATCATATTAATGAAATTTTTGTATCAACTGACACTGAAACACAGCTAGGATCTTATTACCATAAAATATTATCTACGGAGAATAATATCGTCAGTTTCAATCCATTATTCCCTGAAATAAATAATGATATTGAAGTAATATATGAACCTTTTTCTTGGCTATAAGTACTATCAGATATTAATGATTTCCATATTGTGCATGCTAGAATCCATCACTCCATATTTAATATTTTCCCTTTAGACTCTACAAAGGATAAGTCGGTTCTGGATTATGATGAATATCAAGAGTTTGAATTACTGAGCGAGGATGGTAAAACAAAAACAACCTATCCACCTAGTATAATATATGTTGTGTTGAATGAAATGTTTGTTCATCCAAATAATGACGTTAAAGTGTATATAAATGCAGAATGCAGTACGTCAAATATGATTTATAATAAATATATACTATATGAATATGATTTAAAACAGAAAATATTTACTAATAACTATGATCTTGGTTATATCCCTGCTACTATAGCTAGACATAATGATATGATTTACATCATTCCAAAATTTGATGATAGTTTCATAAAAGAAGATAAAATAATGGATTATATCAATATCTACGTTTATAAAATATTAGATTGAAAGGCGATTTCTAATCCCACTTTAAAAAGCGATTAAACCAAGCTAAATATCGTTCTATGCGGTCTATTTTGAAGGATGGCCGCTGAACGATATGGTGCTCACCAGGGTAAACCACCATCTGTGTTTCTTTGCCTAACCGCTTCATAGCTTGGTACATTTGTTCAGTATTTATTATGGGTACATTCCAATCCTCAGAACAGCCAATCCATAAAGTTGGCGTTTGAATATTTGCTACATCATAAAACGACGATACACTTTTATAGTTTTGTGGATTTTCCCACGGTAGACCTAATTCCTTTTCCCACAAAAGCTGGTATTGATCATGGCCATAATTAATACGACTTAGCGCTGAACTAGCACCCGAAATTGCCGCTTTAAACCGAGTGTTTTTAGTGATCATAAAGTTGGTTTGAATTCCCCCATACGACCAACCGCCAACACCCAACCGATCTTCATCAATAAAACCCAGTGCTATCGCATAATCTAAGCCTGTAAGTAAATCTTGATAGTCAACATTTCCCCAATCAGCAAAAATAGCTTCTGAAAAAGCTTGACCGTAACCCGATGAGCCTCTTGGGTTTATGATTATTACTACATAACCATTTGCAGCAAAAATGGTAGGTTCAACGGTATGGGTACTTTCATAACCATAGAAAAAATGTAAGACAGGGCCACCATGAATCCACAGGATTGCAGGATATTTACACGTAGAATCAAAATTATTGGGCTTTAGAATGAATCCTTCTAGCGGGGTGCCATCCTCAGCAGTATAATGGAGCTCTTCAACAACCGATCGATGTAAATTAGTCAGTAGTTTATTATTGAATGCACTCCATTTTGCAAGATTATGACCGGAAAATTTGAATAGTTCAGCGGGTTCATTAAAAGTCGTGACTATTGGGAAAAGGAGATCTTGATTAATCGCAAAATCTAGCACAGAAAAATCACCTTTTAGGGGTTCTTCTATGGCTTTAGACTTCGTGTCAAAACTATACAGATTCTTCTTAAGCCCATTATCAGCAATAAAATAAAGGCGTTTTCCGTTTGTAGAATAATGTAGATGGCTTACATTTCTGTCTAATTCTAATGTGTGTATTTCTGTTTGCTTTGTTGATGGGTTTACTGTGGCTATATGTCTAGTAGCATACCATATAGCTTTTTCTTTGTCGGCAGTTATGTAAGCAATTTCGTTTCCGCATGGGCTCCACACTGGCGAGCTATTCTCTCGATGATCATCGGTGCATTGCGTTAATTGAAAATCTGTTGGATCAATAACGTCTATATTAATAGTCCAAAGTGAGCTAAAGAAATTCCCGTCAGGATTTTGACTCCGATTGCTAGCAAAAACTACTGTACGCCCATCAGGGCTAAAAGCTGGTTCATAGTCGTCATAATCACCAAAAGTACATGGTGTCAATTGCTTTAAACTTGGCTTATAAATATATAGATGTTGACGTAAACGACTTAAATACCCCTCAAAATCTCGCTTAAACTGTAATCTATCCACAACTATGGGCTTTGGTTTGCGATCTTTGGCAGCAATGGCGTAGTCTACCGATTCATCTTGGTCTTTGATGATTAATAGAAGCGCATCAATATCAGTTGGAGAACAAGCAAAGCCTACGACGCCTTGCTCAATTTGTGTGAACTGCGTTGCCCTCTTCGCTTCGCTTAGATTGTATTTCCAAACTTGTAGACGTTCATCCTTTTTTGATTCAGCCTTCGCAAGGAAGTAAACCGATTGTGAATCAGCACTCCATTTTGGATGTTGAACAAGCGCACCGGCTTCACTTATGACAAAGAGTGTATTTTGGTCGGATGTAGATTGCACAAATACTTGGTTTTGTTGCTCATCAGCATCAGTATTATGCAAATGTACGATGTATGCAACCCATTGCCCATCAGGACTTATGCAAGGTTCATAGACTTCGGCAAAGTCTAAATAATGCTGTACCGAAAATGGTTGTAAAGAAGGAGTATCCATAGACCATAAATGTAGTCCTTTTAGGCCATCATTGATATATGGAAAGTTTTAATTCATGCTTAATAAATCTCCCGCAGATTCCGCTGATATTTTTTTTGCGAATATCAGCGCTATCTGCGGGAAATTATAATTTAGCTAGATTATATTATTCCTGATCACTAAGCACGAATTTTGATATCATTGGTAAATGATCGGCAATAGCTTTCATTTCTTGGGGCGATAAAATGGTATAAGGTTTAACGCTTCCACCAACCATTTCAGCTAACATATTGCGGTCAGGTAAGATGTGATCTATTCGCCAAAAAGCAGAATCTGCAGGATGAGAAAAAATACCTGTTCCCGCAAGCGGGTCAATAAAACTCGGCTTTATTCTTAGGTCTATGGACATAGTGGGGTTTTCATCACCAGCTAATAAATAGTTAAACTCAGGACTTTCTGGGGTACAATTAAAATCGCCCACAATTAATAAGTTTTGTTTCTCATCTAGCTGTAGGAAACGGCTAAACTGAGCCCGCAAAGCTTTTATTTGCCCTAATCTCCACGCTTCGTTACGCTCACCCCTTCCCGCCTTTAAATGCAAGCCTGTAAGCATAAATTGATAGTCTTTATGCGGCAAAACTTCCACAGACCACATTCTGTTATTCACTAAATTCTGAACAGAGGCGCTTCCATCCTCTTCGGTCTGCCCTTCAATTGCTGTGTACCATGGAGAGTAGCTGTAAAAAGTCCCTAACGGATATCGGCTCATGACAACCACGTTCATATACCAATTTGTACTTTCATGCCCTTGGAAAGTAATGTACCCTAACTCTGGGAAACGCGTATTCGCTAGATGTTGCAAGAAAGACGCACTTTCAAACTCTTGTAGCACCACTACATCAGCATCGGCCTTTTTTAACACCTCAATAAAAGCCGCATATTTCTTCTCCATCTCAACTGTATCCACTTCATTTTCCCGACGATTATTGACGTAAGGATCATCGTGCCCGTCCACAAAATGCTCTACATTCCAGCTTAATAAAGTCATAGTATCGGTCTGGGTTGGCGCTACATAATTGGGCGGATAAACCAGAGGTACAACATTAGCGGTAGCATTATTCTCAGTATTGGTTGATGTACAAGCAACAGAAATAATTGATAAAAGAAATAGGCTTAGGACGATGGATAGTGGTTTTTGTAGCATTTAGTGATTGATTATTTTGTGAAATTGGGAAGTTTACAGCGGACAGCGGACAGCGGACAGCGGACAGCGGACAGCGTGATAATGCCTGAATAGTGTTGACAAATTTAGTTAAGTGTTGTTGTTTTAAGATGGGTTAATTCCGTCCAAATATCTACGACATAGGTGTTGATTTTTGGGTTTTCCTTAATCCAATTT
>Ga0136586_1000077_pt1 | contig 24163 bp, 19 predicted proteins | sample AntRauMFilla1562_FD_104926 | JGI IMG/M metagenome (GOLD analysis project Ga0136586, IMG submission 104926) | Saline lake microbial communities from Rauer Islands, Antarctica - Metagenome Filla 1 #562 | ecosystem: Environmental > Aquatic > Non-marine Saline and Alkaline > Saline | place... | reverse complement strand
CATTACTCTTGCAGAATTTATACAAAAGAACAAAAGTAGTTTCACGCGCTGATTAATACATTTATCGCAATTTCACTCAACGGAAGAAAGGCACAGCTGGTCGTGGGAATAGTCGCATTCGATATATAAAAGACCCCTTTGCAGTATTCAGAGCTAGTTTTGATACTGTAAAAAAATCGCAATCCGATGAAAACAATTTTGTTAATAGAAGTCAGTGAACTGATGCTTTTATCTTTTGCCAATTACCACAGCTCAGATTACGAAGTAAATAGCTTAGCTTTCAATCAAGGTGGGAGCCCCTGGATCAAGTATCAACATACAGATTTGATATTGGCAGATTTCCCGCAGAAAGAAGATGAAGTGGAAATGAACCGACTTCGGGCTCAAATCTAAGGCGCACAGACCAATTTGGTCATACTAACCGATCGAGATAAGGCTGAGCAACGCATCAAAGCCTTGCAAGCGCAAAAGAGTGCACGAGCAAGCCGTTTAGTCCATTTTACGATAGTAATGCAAATCAATCATTAGCAGCTTAAACTAGGATTTTTTGATAAATGAAAAGAATCTGAGATCAGTTGTCGAATCCTCTTTACTCACTTAATTCCAACTAAACTGCATCCGCTCAGAGAACGACTCATAAATACTCAGATGAAATTAAATAGGTCAAATTTTTTTGGCTTTTTCTTTTCCAGGAAGATTTTGCATATTATCCTTTGGTATTCCTTATAATAATTGGTTTTGGATGGTTTATAGCATAAAAAATTTCGTGTTCGCCCTGCTCTTTAGTGTCGTGCTATCGGCTTGTACATCAGGAGAAAAGCAAAATTTTGGAAAGGAAATTTCAAAAGACGAAGAGCAAATAAAAAACGGAAAAGCAATTTTTCAGCAAGAATGCAGCAACTGCCATAACTTTACTTCCAATGCAATCGGCCCAAATCTCAGCGGACTGACCAGAAAGGTGGAAACGGAATGGATTCGGAATTTCATCCAAAATCCTCAGGATAAAATTGATCTGAAAGATCCGAGAGCAGTTGCGCTTTTGGAAAAATATAAAACCGTAATGCCCGCCTATGCAGGGTTGGGAGAAGAAAAAATCAATTCGTTGCTGAGCTATCTCCACACCTTTGAGATGGTCGTACCCGATCAAGATCCTGATACGCCTGTGAATTTGATCGAAGTAGCAATTCCGGATTCTGGCATTCGATTGGAACTGGAGCTTTTTGCACAGTTGCCAGCTACAGATACCACTCCACCTCTTGCCAAAATGACTAAGATGGAGCCTATCCCAGGTTCTGATCGGTTGATGATCAATGACCAGCGGATTGGGATCTATGAGATCATTGACCAAAAGCCCCAACTCTATCTCAACATTTTGGAGCTGAGGCCAGATTTAGTCAGTCAGCCGGGTTGGGCTACGGGAATTGCGAGCTTCACTTTTCACCCTGAGTTTAACAAAAATGGCCTTTTCTATACCGCCCATACCGAACCTGGCGGAACGAGAACTCCTGACGTTCAATTCTCCGATACACTGAGTGTGAAGATGCAGTGGGTTTTGACTGAGTGGAAAGCAAATACGCCTTCTTCCAAAAGGTTTGAAGGATCAGGGAGGGAAATGCTTCGAGTGGATAATTCTTCTCAAGCACATGGGATGCAGGAACTGACTTTTAATCTCACCGCAAAAAAAGGGGATGAGGATTACGGACTTCTGTATATCGGCTATGGAGATGGAGGGGTAGTTGAGCGCGGATTTCCTGAGATCGCAAATAGTCAAGGTGCCCGAATTTATAGCAGTATTCTGAGAATCGATCCAGCCGGAGAAGATAGTAAGAATGGAAAATATGGCATTCCAGCCTCCAATCCATTTGCAAAAGTAGTCGGTAAAGCCGGGGAGGTATATGCTTACGGGTTTAGAAATCCCAATCGGATTTTTTGGAATCAGGCTGGAAATATGTTTGCCACGGATATCGGACAGCACAGTATTGAAGAACTCAATCAGATCGAACCCGGTAAATTCTATGGTTGGCCGATTCGTGAGGGTAGGTTTATGCTCAACCCCTATGGTAGCTTTCGGCAACTATTCCCCTTGCCTGATGATGATTACAAACTCGGAATATCTTACCCTTTGATTCAACTGGAGCACGATGAGCTGGTAGCTATTTTTGCAGGATATATTATGCCGTATGGAGCATTGGAAGGAAATCTGATTTTTGGCGATATTCTATCAGGAAGGTTGTTTTCCGCAGATTTGGATCAAAAACCAGAGCTGGAGGTGAAAAGTCTCAAAGTCATATTTGAAGACAAAGAGATGACCATGGAAGAGCTAGTTGGAGGACGAGTGGATTTGAAGTTTGGAATTGACGCTGAAAAGCAAGTGTATATTATGAGTAAGAATCAGGGTAAAATCTATCGAATCCTCAAATAATTAGATAGAACTCGGGGGTTTTTATATGATCTCTCCATGCAGTTCAAGAGTTTCTTTTCGGTCAAAATGGGAATTTTTCGCCCTAATAAATTACTACTATTGATTTGGCTTCAATATCTGGAGAGCCCTTCCTTTGTAGTCTTTTGATATTTCTTATTGTTCTGAATATGTTCTTTTTCAAAAAAACGTGAGAGTTTAATCTTGGGGTTAGAAAATGTAATCGATAATTCCCCAAGTCACCGCAAGCAGAATAGATAGCCAAAGGGAAGGTAAAAATCCTTTGGTATGAAAATCATCTCTCACCTTGTCAACTACTTCAATCACTACTGCATACGCTATAATTCGTGTAATAACGCCCAAACCCACAATCCAAAATAAACCGAGCGTGGCTAGATTCAGCAACAGTGTCAGAAACCAACCGACCAAAAAACCTACGATCAAGATTGAGAGTGACGTCCAAAAAGCAGCTTTAAAATCCTTGATGTAAATGCCTGAGAGCATTTTTGCTGAGACCAGTATAACGACAGGTGTGAATATGATTTGAAAGAGTAATTCCATAGAAAGCGTATTTAGTGTTGGGAAGTTTGTTGTATAAGTATGGAAATTGGAGACAAATACTTAGCCATTACAATTTCTCGCGCTTTTACAATCTTCAAAAATTGGAATCGAAGTAGAACAGTAATTGAAGGCCAATTAGATTCAATCAAGAGAAAATTGTACGATCAGACCGATATCTTTCCAAGGCAGAATTGCCGTATAAAATCGTATCGTATACCTATTTCAAAATTGCCTTAGAACCATTTTACCTGTGAAATAGGTACTTCTAAATCTAACGGAATAATTTTCCTGACTCACTTCGAGTTAATTAAATAAAAAAACTCCTTCAGAATATGAGCTCTATCCTTTGGTTTCGCAACGATTTGCGACTGCATGACAATGAAACCCTACACTCGGCCTTGAAAATGGCTAAACCAGTGCTGATGGTGTACATTATTGATCCACGGCAGTTTGAGGTGAATGCACTGAAATTTCGAAAAACGGGTAGACTTCGTTTCCGTTTTCTGAGGGAGACGCTCAGTTCTCTCCGAAATGCCTGCCTTCAAAAGGGCGGAAACCTGATGATAAAAGTCGGAATTCCCGAGGTGATTTTACCTGAACTGATCGATGAATTCGACGTCAATCACTTATTTTATCAAAAGGAAATAACCTCCGAAGAAGTAGCTATCGAAGCTGCTCTGTCAGAAAGACTGACTGCGCTACCCTGCGAAATCACGGCTGTCTGGGGATTGACGCTGTATCATGTCGATGATGCTCCTTTTTCTCCTCAAGACACACCACTTACTTCGAAAGCGTTCCGGCTGAATCTGACCAAAAAAGCGGAAGTAAGACCTTGCTTTGATACGCCTTCAGAATTACCACCATTCCCAGCGGTAAAAGATTGGGGAAAGTTACCGGAGGTTTCCGATGTTGGATTGGAACATGAATCTGGTCTTACGGAAAATAGTTCTTTTGTGGGAGGAGAGGAGCATGCCTTAGCTCGGTTGGATCACTATACGTTTAAAACAGAACAATTGACTGCTTATCGATGGACTCGCAATCGCTCCTTGGGGATGGATTACAGCTCTAAGTTCTCCCCATGGATGGCTTTGGGAAGTCTCTCTCCACGCAAAATCTACTGGCAAATCAAAGACTACGAAAGTCGCATAAAGAAGAATGCCAGCACCTGGTGGCTAGTCTTTGAATTGGTTTGGAGAGACTATTTCAAGTTCTTGGCGATGCGTTTCGGTAATCTAATTTTTTCCGAAGGTGGGTATCGCCAGCGTAAAGTGGAGTGGAAAACGGATAAAAAGCTTTTTGACCGCTGGTGTCAGGGTCAAACGGGAATCCCGTTTGTCGATGCCCATATGCGAGAGCTGAATCAGACGGGATTCATGTCCAACCGGGGCCGTGTGAATTGTGCGAGTTTCCTCACTCGGGATTATCAGATAGACTGGAGATGGGGAGCTGCATGGTTTGAAAAGCAGCTGTTGGATTATGACGTGTGCAGCAATTGGCTGAACTGGAATACACAGGCAACCGAAATATGGTACACCAATCCCATCCATCAGGGCTATAAATATGATAAAAAGGGAGATTATGTACGATTTTGGCTTCCTGAACTTAGGCTGGTTCCAGGGCCTGAGATTCAAGCGCCTTGGATCTTGAGTTCAGAAGAGAAGTTGGCCTACGAAGTTGTAAACTACCCTCTACCTGAAACCATCTTTTCCAAATGGACCAGATCCATCAACACCATTGACAAAGAGCGTATGGAAAAGGGGTAAAATATCAACCTTACCAGTTTCGAGCGATCTTTTTGGGGACAATTTCTCAACAGTATCAGGATTTTTAAGCCCAACCTGATCATTTACTAAAACAAAAACCTGCAAAATCGAGCTTAGAGCTCAAATTCACGGCATGGCAGCAGTTTTGATTATTCTTGGGTACTAAACCATTTATATTAACTGCTATGAAAAATCAAGATTATCAGACCGAATCTTCCCCTAAGAAGGAAGGAGAAGGAACAAAAGCCATTGAAAATCAAACTGCAAAAATACCTTCGCAAGTATTTCTCTGGACGGCGGTTGCTGTAATGGCGGCATCTTTGGCTCTCAAACTTACCAAGAAAAAAAGCGGTACTGCACTGTTTGTGGGCCAATGGGCTGCGCCGTTTCTTCTGCTTGGGATTTACAATAAGATCGTAAAAACGCAAGGATCAGAAAGAGATGATGATTAATATTTAATCATTGCTTAAAGGGTAGGAATTAAGGTTTCTACCCTTTTTTTATGTAATCGCTTTGTTGCTCATTCCGTGATAAACCGAATCTCGGTTTGGAATTAGATTCAATTTTCAATGCCGCAGCGCATGGCAGGAGACTGTCAAGAAAAAAGAGGGACTTTTCACTTCCAATCAGTACTAAATTTAGCTCCTTTTGGCTTTGGAGATATACATATCAAATAATCACTCGCTTACTTTTTCTCGCTAAATATCCTGGCGCGACTTCGTCATCTAAACTCATACCGATAATAAGTGAATGAGCGTCGTTGACTCCATCATCTAATGGATCATAGATACTATCTAGTCCGATGTCCATAACAGTTGAATTTTTGAGCTCAAACAAAAAGTATTTACTAGGATCGCCAACGGATACAATTGGGGTAGTTTTTGATTTGAGATCAACAGAAAGTTTACCCTCATCTTTCTCACGGAGCTTAAAAACTCTAGAAGTGGCTGTTCCATCAGGATTGCAATATTTTTTTTCTGGGGTACAATACCCTCTTCTATAAAGCCATTCGCTGGGGGAAATTGAGTCTCCTTTATTCATTGGGAGTTTAGTATTTATTCAACCATTCCAATACATTAGGCAAATTGTCAAATTGGAAAATTTCCTGAAAAGGTTCCTGACTTTCATGGAAAAAAACAACAACCATCCTAGAAGGATAAAAAATCAATTCTACAGATCTAGTACCTAATTTATTTCTTAAATCAATCATGATTTCCCCATTAGGGCCTGGAGCTGTATTATATATTGGATAGCCAGTGCTTTCAAGCACGTTTGCAACGTAATTGATATTTTTTAAGGCTTCACTACTTGGTCTCAGTGCACCATCACCGTCCCAATTGTTCTCAAGCTCAGCAAACTCCTCACATAGACTGAAAATACGGTTGTTCAATCTAAATTCTTCATGAAATCGATTATCAGTCAATATGAAAAGGCTAGGGCTTCTAAATCGATCGGTTTGAGGAGCACCGACTGTTGTGATCAAATATTGATCTCTTTGGATTTCTGCTCGTGTTGAATAATTAGCGGTCAAGGCTTGCATAAAAATCAGGGTTTAACATGTTTTTAAACATATCGGAGGTGTGAGTGTGAGCTAGAATAAGCCAAGGAATAATGTCGTCTTTTCCGATCTTTCCCAATCTCTCTACAACGGTATTCCAGATCACTGAGTTCTTTTTACTTTGGTTATTGATTCCACTTGATATAGATAGGCTAAGAATAGAACCGTCATCAAGCTCAAACCCTTGTTGTATATTAAAATCCCGAAGTTTACCAGAAATTTTATATTTATTTAAAATATCAGTTTGAAGATTTTCTCTCATAAAATCAATCGGCTGGACTTCTTCGGTGTCCCATGCATCGATATAATGAAGTTTTACGCTTGTAAATTTTAATGGATCATTATAGCTTTCAATTAGATTTTTTAGGGTTGATTCGATCATCGGATAAAACTTGTCCTCCCAAATATAATTTGCTTCTACATCGTTAATAGCTAATACTCCTTGCCCATGCTGAATAACCGGCCATTTGAGTTCTCCTTTCCAAAACTGATTTAATGGTGATCCGAAGATCTTGAATGGGGCATTGTCCGGAAGTAATTTTTTGTAGACAGGAAAATCCATTTCTTGTTTAGAAGCGAATTTACCTTGAGCCAAATCAAATCCTTTATCTACTTGCATTCCCGGGGAATCGACGGAGCCTTCCCACCTAAGTTCAAAAATGACCTCCTTTAACGGCGCTCTCTTTAGCTTTTTGCTACTCATCTGTCAAATTTAAATAAATCACATAAAAACCAGTCTTAATTTAAGTTTTTTTAAGCAGCCTGAACAACTTCAAAATCAAGGCACAAACTAATCGACCCGGATTGTAAGTTTTGAATAATTTGACGATTAGTTAAGCCTATCTTTTCACACCCGATAGGTTACTTCCTGATGATGATTGATTACTTTTTCTTTGCCTATCCAGTGCAGCGTGGGCATAAACGGTAAAAATGGGTTGAAAGTAAAAATAGGGTAAATGCCGATGGGTTTATCTCCCCAACGACGAAAAATCTAAAATTGTGACAAATTCAGTTGATTAAGGAGGTAGCTGTTTCCTTTTACTTCTGAGTTTTTCGATTTTGTAGATCCATTTGATTTCTTTGTTTTTTGAAATGTAGTTTAAGGTGCTGGAAAAATAGAACTGTAAAATCCAAAGTAGCGCAAGAGACCAAACAGCCCAAAATGCAACTTTTCCAAGATTGCCGCCGCTCTCAATCAGTGTTTGAAATAATAAGTGCTCCATAGTTCCTTCAATTTGGCTGTAACATAAATCAATCTGTTTGGTAAGGTTAGGACAGCTATTCTTCAAGTCAGAGGACAATGGAAAATCGGCTTTTGGATGCTCCTGACAGCATTTTTGATTTGGTATCTAGGAAATGGATTCTGTTGATACCAAAAAGGGCAAAACAGGAGGATGGTTGTTAGGTATAAAACGCGGTTTCTTTTGAAGGAAGTAGGACATATTACCCCCACAAAAAATTTTTACTGGATGAAATATTCTTATTGAAGAACTTAGAGACCCTCTTTAAGAATGCTTTATGATGGTAAGAATCCAAGGGGCAAATTCAACCCATAATTTTTAATACCTTTTCCCAAATAGAAAAATCTTTATTTTAGATTATAGCATTCTATCCTTATCTCAATTTATTTCCACGTGAAAAAACTTTTCAAAAAAATAGCCGCCTGGATTAAGTCAAAACTCAACCTCATCAAGCCAGGTCAATTTGCCATCAAAGGTGCAGCGATTGGATTGATGGTGTTGACATTTATCGTCTTCGTCATTGATGTGATTGGGATGAGTATCAACTTCAAAGATCCTTGGATTTTGGGTTTCGCAATACTGGTCTTGGTTGCTGTGACCTTGATTTCATTCCTTTCGGTCAAGTTGATCAAATTGATCTTTCAGATTCCTAGGATCTACAAGTTGGCTTTGATTTCCTGTGTGACGTTGCTCTTGCTAGTTCGGCTGAATGACGAGCGGTTTGCCATTTTTATGGTCTTGGTTTTTTCGTTATTCGGTGCTGGGATTGCGATGTTCTGGAAAGGCCATTTTAAGAAACTAACTACCCCAAAGAAAGTGGTTTCCATTTTGGGTGGTTTGGTAGGAATTGCTGGAATCGGGTTTTTGATCTATTTCGGAAGTGTCCGAGGACTGGAATTGGATGAGCAGATTAACGCTGCAAAATTAACAGCGGATAAAGTTTCTCAACTTTCAGTGGCAGCACCCGGAGAGAATGGAAACTTTCAGTTTTCCACCTTTACCTATGGTTCAGGGAAAGATATTCGCAGAGAAGAATTCGCTGAAGGCGCTTCCTATATAACCGAGTCCGTGGATGGCCGTGCTTTTTTGGATAATTGGAAAAAGCTTGGAGGCTGGTGGCGAACGCGGTACTGGGGGTTTGATGCAAAAGAATTACCGATAAATGCACGTGTCTGGATGCCTGAAGGTAAAGGTCCATTTCCTTTAGTTTTGGTGGTTCACGGGAACCATTCCATGCAGGACTTTTCGGATCCTGGCTATGATTATCTTGGTGAATTTTTAGCGTCTCGAGGGATGATTTTGGTCTCTGTGGATGAGAATTTTATCAATGCATCATGGACCGATATGTTTGGTAGGTTGGAAAAGGAAAACGATGCTAGAGGCTGGCTACTTTTGGAGCATTTGCGCGTTTGGGATGGATGGAACTCAGATTCGGATCATCCCCTTTCGGGAAAAATAGACATGGATAAGATCGCATTGATGGGACATTCCCGAGGAGGCGAAGCGGTCGGCCATGCGGCTATGCTGAACGCATTGGATTATTATCCCGATGATGCGACGATTAAGCTGGGTTATCATTTCAATATTCGGGCAATAGTGGCTATTGCTCCTGTAGACGGCCAATACAAGCCGGGAGGAACAGGTACCAAATTTGAAAATGTGGATTACCTCACGATCCATGGCGCTCAGGATGCGGATGTGACTTCTTTCGCAGGAGCGATGCAATATGAGCGAATCAAATTCACCGATAGCACATATCATTTCAAGTCCGCAGTCTACATCTCAGGTGCAAATCATGGGCAATTCAATACCTCCTGGGGCGACAATGATTTCGGAGTGACGTTTAAAGGAATCCTCAACCTCGGTCAGCTGATGCCCGCGGCGGAACAGCAAGCGGTGGCTAAAGTTTACATTGGTGCTTTCTTGGAGGCAACGCTGAACGATAAGAAAGAATATTTACCGCTATTTGCGGATGCTCGCACAGGAAAGGGTTGGCTGCCTGAAGCGATTTATTTAAATCAATTTGAAGATTCCAACACAAGAATTTGGACGGATTTTGAATCCGATTTTGATGTGAAAACGCTTTCCGATGGTGGACAACTTTTAGGAGAAAACCTGTCTGTCTGGCGTGAAAGTGAGATCGATATGGAATATGGAAAAAAGGGCAGTCGAGCGGTTTACTTGGGTTGGAATTATGAGAAACTTAATGAAGTAATTGATACCCTTTGGAAGGCTGGAGCCAAGCCAATGCTACAAGATTCGATATTGGCGAGTTATACAATTCGACTGGATTCGACGAGTTTCAAGCCGGACTCCACTTCTGTGTTGGTATTTGCCTTGGCAGAATCTACAGAGACCTCAAATCCCAAGTCCAGTGGAAAATGGGTGAACGCCAACAAAAACGAGGAAGAGCTTTCGAATGATAATGAGGAAGAAAATACTGAGGAGGCGGAAAAAGAAAATGAAGCCGAAGAAACAGAAGATGACGAGGACGAGAAAGCGCCTGATGCTCCGCTGGACTTTAGCATAACCTTAAGTGACACCTTTGGCGAAAAGATCTCTTTTTTACTTTCCGAGTTTTCCCATTTACAGCGACAGATCAAGTCCCGCATGCTGAAAATCGATTTCCTGGATGAAAATGATCATTCAGAAAACATTTTCCAGACCTTCTTTTTCGATCTGGGGAAGTTAAAAGCACTCAATCCGGATTTTCAACCCGCACTACTTGAAGAGATTCGTTTTGACTTTGACCAAAATGAAAAAGGCGTGATTATTATGGATCAATTGGGAATTACGAAGGCTTTTTAACGCTAGAACGGCTTTTTTAACCTCCAAGAGCGCGGAGGTTTTGCAAAGGACACGGAGGAATTTCTGAAGGCAAAAAGGTATCTCTCAACTTTGATTGAAGGAAGAATGGCTTTTTTTAACCGCTAAGAGCACGAAGGTTTCGCAAAGGACACCAAGGGGTTTATGAAGGCAAGTGTTTAGCTTCTAACTTGAATTGAAGGTAGAACTGCCTTTTTTAACCGCTAAGAGCGCGAAGGTTTTGCAAAGGGCACCAAGGGGTTTATGAAGTCAAGTGTTTAGCTTCTACTTGAATTGAAGGTAGAACGGCTTTTTTAACCGCCAAGAGCGCGGAGGTTTCGCAAAGGTCACGGAGGAATTTCTGAAGTCAAATAGTATCTCTCAACTTAGATTGAAGACAGAAATGCTTTTTTTACCGCCAAGAGCGCGAAGGTTTTGCATGGGGCACGAATGAATTCCCGCTGTTCTGCATCTGTAATTCGTATGATATTTTCCACTTTTTTGAACTCCAACCTGCCTGCTGAAGGTAGAGAGCGCAAAGGTTTTTACGAAGGGCCCTAAGTGATTTTCTAAGCACTATTGTTTCATTCTTGGTGATCGATGGAAGTTCTCTTGACTTGGACTAAAGGGAAAACGGCTTCTGATGGGTTTTAATAGAGAGATCTCGAAATTAGTTGTGGTTTTTGGCTAAATGGCTGTCTAGATGATTGTTCTAGTTTATTTTTACTTTACGATTGTCAAGGCTTGTAATGCTAATAAAAAGCAATTGAGGTATTTCAGATACTTTTTTATTAGGGATAGTCGATATCTAAGAATGATTGGGAAATACTTAAAATAGGCAAAAATTGGATTGGCGTTTGTCCGTCATTAGGGATCCAATTAAGCAAATAAACCTACTGCCTTTATTCCACGCAATTCTATTTATCAATTGTTATTCACTTTTGTAGTATCAGGTTTGACTGGCTCTTTGGGGGATAAGAACCCCTTTAAAAGCTTTTTAGCTTCTTTGATCGCCTGATCTTTGCCCACATTCACCTGCTTTTCAAGCTCCTTTTTTACGCTATCCTGCACTACGCTTGCTTTCAGTTTGAGCTCCTGTTTCATGCTATCCTGCTTGGCTTTGAATTCCTCTGCCACTTGATCCTGAATTGATCCTGCGGAAATTCCAGTTCTTGACTGAATCGCCGAACTCAACATGGATTCAATGCTATTGCCTCCTGCAAGGGAGATTTTCGGGGAATTGTACGTTCCTGTCAAGTTCAAAGCAATAGGAATTATCGTTTCCTGATTGCTTTGGTTTCCAAGGAGATTGGTTAAAAGAGCGTTTGCCTGTGACCCAAACTTGCTAGCCGGAACCATCAGATTCAACAAATAATTGATAGAACCATCAAAACCGGCCGAACCTTGGAGTTTTGCCTCATAGTCCCATAGTTTGAGATCAAATGGCTTTACTTGCATTAGTCCATCATTGATCTCGATTGGAATAGAGATATTTTTGAGCGTAAGGTTATTGGTGTCTTTGAGTTTGGTCAACGAGGTAATTCCAGCTATGATTTTGCTATCCGTTAGGGCAGTTTGTACGATTTTGACCAAGCCATTTCCATCCAAACTGGAAAGAACCGGCATCATGTCCTGACCCAGAATTCCCGAGAAATTGATTTTGGTACTGAATACTCCTGTAAGATGCTGCGCAATTGGAGCAAATGCCTGAATCGTATTGAAAGACTGAAAAGCACTCGGAATACTCAACTCTGAAAGATCCAAATTCAGGGCAAATTTTGGAGCCGTGAGAATTCGAGGATCATAGTTTCCATTGAGCGTGATCCTGCCGTCGAGTGCATTCATGGAGGCATCCGAAAAGGTGAGCACACCTTCTCGTAGTATCATTTTCCCTTTGACTTTTTTGAGATTTAGATTGTCATAGCGCACTTGATCTGCCGCCACTGCCATGGTGAAATCAATATTCTGAGGAAGCTCAAATACGGATAGTGCCGAAGAACTACTGTCAGCAACTGTACTTTCGGTCATCCATTCGTTTACATTGAAGTTGGGACTAGACAGCGCAAGCTCTCCTTTTAGAATACCATCCTCCTGAAGAATGTAATTCATATAATTGGATAGATAGCCTTTAGCTTGTAATGCACTCGACCCCAATTTGGAATCAAAAGCCGTTAAATTGATCTGTTGCTTAGTAAAGTCTGCTTCCGCGTTGCTGATCAGAATTGGATTGGGGATATCAGGCGAGGTATATGAAAAACCATTGACAGACATGGTGCCTTGGGTATTAAGCCGATCAAATCGCTTGTTTTCGATATTCTCATAGGATCCGGTAGTTTCAATATCAGCAGCGATCAAGCCTTTCATCTCCATATTTTCCATTGGGAAAATGGCCAGAATTTTATTCAAGTCTAACCCACCTTTGATTCTTCCATCCCAATTGAGGGCTTCGAAATCTGAGATTTTCAAATTTCCCTGAATACCCTGACCCTCAAGATCAAATCCAAATTTGCTCAGATTGACCAAGAAATCATTCATGTTTCCGGTTGTGTTTTGCACGATTGCCGTTACATTGAGATTCTCAATTGGCGCTGGATAGTCGCTGCTTTTCACGTAGCCATTTGCCAAATTTAGGTTGGCGTCGATTGTCGGAATGATGTTTTTAACAGAATCATATGTCCCTTTTGCTGATGCGTTTACATCCAACATGCCCTTTAAGGCCAGCCCTTCGATTGGGAAAATGGAGGTTAATTCCTCCAAGTCTAGCTTTCCTTTGAGTGTACCATCGATAGTGTATGAAATAAGATCTTTGAGGTAAAAGCGACCAGAAATGGGATTACTTCCAAAGTTTAAGTTGAACGTCGGGATGGAAACGGAAGTATTATCCAGATTATTGGTAGAATTATTGACTTGGAGCTCTAGATTGACATTTTTGACAGGTCTGGGCAGTGATGGATATTTAAACATTCCGTCTGCGACTTGCAGCGAGACATCAAAAGTCGGAAAGCTGGTCTCGTTGTATATTCCTTTCAAAAAACCTTTGAAATCCATCGTTCCTGATGTCTCCAATGAGGAGAAGCTCTCGGTGTAAATCCCTGGAACAAGCGAAAGAATGCTTTTGAAACTATTTTCTTTCCCCAAAAAGGAAAGGTCAAATTCGATATCCTCCTCTGGAAGTGCAACGAATCCATCCACACCAAATAAAAAATCATTCAATGCAAAATCGCCCTCACCAAAGCTGAATTTCATTTGATTCATATCGATGGTCATATCTGTTTCTCCCTTGAATGTCTTATTTTGGAGGTAATTCACCTTCTCATAAGATAGATCTGCAATTAAAGCCTCTACCTGTATCGGAAGCTGATAGATGTCTAAGGTAAATTCGCCAGTTCCTTTAGCTTTGATCCCACCCAGCGCTACAAAAAAATCAAGTGAGCGGTCGTCATAAAGTAGATTGAGATTGGAAACCTCCAAATAGTCGATTCCAACCTTGAAATTACTTTCAGTTGCAGGTTCTTCGGACACTGTCGGGAAAGAGATGTCATAATTTGCCCGACCATCTTCCAATACTTTGATCAGAAGATCACCCCCATCAAGGTGGATTCCAGTGAGCGTTGGAAACTCATCGAAAAGCACTGATCTCAAGTTCAAATCGATTCGTAACGCTTCGATTTGTGCCAGTGTATCGCCTAGAAATGGCTCCTTGCCTATAATTCCGAAATCCTCTATCGTGGCAGAGATATTTGGAAATCTTTTGAAAATGCTCAGACTGATTTGATCGATGTCATAGTAGATAGTTGCATTTACAGAGTTGGCGAGCTCCTGATCTATTTTGGCAGCTATCTTATCTTTGAAAAGATAGGGAAGCGCAATAGCTGAAATGATTAGAAATAGGAAAATTCCTGACAGGATAAGGATAGTTTTTTTCATAAAAGAAGTAATAGAATCAGGGGATTACTCGGAATAAGAATGACCCGAAGTGTACAAAGATGGTGGAAAGTCCGGGTGAACTGTGTCAACTTTTGAGCCCAATTCACAACCTTTAATGAAAAGACACCGCTTGAGTGGATTTTACTAAAATCAAATCGTACCAACAGCTCTTTAACATTGCGAAAGTTACACGGTCAAAGCGATTGAATTCCAAATTGGAACCACTGAAAACCAATCATCAACTACCCGGAAAGGAGATTCCCTTTACTCTTCGGTAAAGGTTAAGGGCATATTTATCTGTCATTCCTGAGATAAAGTCGATGAGACTTCGAAGCAAAGGATAAGGATTTACTTCTTCACCCCAGCCTTTATTTAGAGGAAAATCTTCAGGCAAAAGCCTTAAAATACTTTTGTCCTGGCCTGATAAACGGCCTTGATCATAGAACTGGTGATAAAGCGCTTGGGAGAAAACGGATAAAAGTCCATCTAAAACTTGAAAGCCAGCAGCCTCTTTCTCTAAAACCACTTTGGAGCGATAAATCTTATTCACGGATACCTCTGTGATTTTTTGTAGTGCTTTTGCGGAAGGAATAATGTCCGTCAGTGCCTTGTCAAAATTTCCCTTGCACATACTTTCCTCATATTGGGCAAATACCTCGACAGTTTCTTGGATCAATTGGCCGATAGCCAAAGCCCGCAAGGCTCCCAGATTCTGGGTATTGGTTCGACCTTCCATTTTTTTACGGTCAAACTTATCTTTTAATATTGGAGAAAGAAGCTTGACAGTTTCTTCAAATCCAACCAAGCCCAGCGTACATCCATCCTCCAAATCGATGATGCTGTAGCAAATATCATCTGCCGCTTCCACCAAAAATGCGAGCGGATGTCTTAGCCAACATTCAGAACTGGATTTCTCCAAGCCTAAAAAACTTGCCATCTGCTCAAAATCGGTAAGCTGATTGATGAAAAAACCATATTTCTTCTGACTTCGCCGCGCTACATCTCGATGCGGGATGTAGCTCGGTCTGGGATATTTGGTAAATGCTGCCAAAGTCGAATAGGTAAGCGTCAGTCCAAATTGTTTTCCAACCAGCATTCGAAACCCCTGCGCATTTCCCTCGAAATTGCAGAGATCAGCCCATTGCTCTGGGCGAACGTGAGATTCCCAGCATTTGCCTGCGGAGTGAAGTCGGAAGAAATCTGAGATCGCTTCTTCCCCTGCATGACCAAAAGGCGGATTGCCAATATCATGAGTCAAAGCTGCCGCCGCGACCACCGCACCCAATTCATATGCAGAAATCCCTGATTTCTGCAAAGCAGGATATTTTTCAAGAAGAAATTCGCCTGCAGCTTTCCCCAGAGATCGTCCTACACTCGACACTTCCAGACTGTGAGTCAGTCGTGTATGCACAAAAGCTTGCTCAGGAAGCGGAAAGACCTGCGTTTTGTCTTGTAAATTTCGAAACGGTGCCGAAAAAATAATTCGATCGTAATCGATTTCAAACTCACTCCGAGCGGCCTGTACTGGAACTGTGCCGGGACTGTCTCCAAATCTTCCCCGGGCTAAAAGCTTTTCCCATTTCATCATCCCCAAAAATAAGAAGGTCCTTGCATTATCCTGCAGTAAATGCAGAATCATACTGGCATGGTGCTTGCCTATAGCGGGTCAGGTTAAACCAACTATATCTATGAAGACTACTTTCAATTATTTAATGCTTGTGCTTATTGCGGCTGTCGGCTTTTCGTGCAATAACGACGATGAACTTGACGCCAGAATCTCCAGAGTTAATTTTTACCTCGTTGATGCGCCTGCTGATTTCGATGAAGTATGGGTAGAAGTTATCGCGCTACGAGTGAAAGCGGATGACAATGACCAAGACAGCGCTAACGACCCTGGTAATGACGCTGAAGACTCCTCGTGGATAGAAATCCCATACGAAGAGGGAAGCAGATACGTAAATCTATTAAATTTGACAGGTGAGAACTCGCAACTTCTTGGATCAAAGGATTTTCCGGCAGGAGAAATCAAAGAACTAAGATTGGTCTTGGGCGATGATAATTATGTTGTCAATGATGGTAAACGTACTGATCTAAAAACCCCAAGTGCGCAGCAAAGCGGGTTAAAAATCAAGGTTGACAAAGCAATGGAGGGCGGTAAAAGCTATGACATTGTGATTGATTTTGACGTGGAAAAATCGATTATCGTTGCAGGAAATTCAGGTAATATTATTTTGAAGCCTGTTTTGAGAGCTTATGTAGCCGAAGCGACTTCTGGTGTCGTAGGTCAGATTTTTCCAAAAGAAGCTCAATCTGTAGCGGTGAAAGCAGTCAAAGGCAGTCTAGAGTACAATACTTTTGTGGATAAAGATGGTAATTTTAAAATTCAGGGAATGGATGATGGTTTATACCGTTTGACTTTTACTCCGAATTCAGGATATACTGCGATTTCTAAAGATGGTATTCTGGTCGAAGAAGGAAAAATGAAAACTATTGATCCGATTACACTAATCCGAAAGTGATAATTATTAGGCCGGTGTAAACCGGCCTTTTTTGCCTTATTTTTTTGGGTTAAATTTGCTTCTGTGAATAAAACTTATCTACTCTTTTTTCTTTTTGGAATTATCCTGATCTATTCCTGTGGAGCCCCTGATGATAGTCCCAAGGCTTTGGTCAATCTGATTTTGGTAGATAATCCGGCTAAATGGGATTCGGTTTTAGTAGAAATCGAAGGAGTAGATGTGGAAATGCTGGTGGAGGGAAGGGAGACATCCAGTCAAACTTTTTATCTCGAATATCAGACTGGAAATAAGGTAATCCGAGTCAGTGATTTGGTTGCTGGACGCGCTTTGGTGATCGGTAGAGATGAATTGCCTTTGGGCAAAATAATCGGTTTAAAAGTGCGAATGGGAACTGAACATAGTCTTTTCCAAGGAGAGAAAAGCTATGATATGCCATTGAAAGAGATTTCGAATTCCATCATTGCGTTGGATGCAGATGTAAATTTGGAATCAGGACTTTCTTATGATATAATTTTAGACTTGGATTTAGAGGCCTCAGTCGTACAGACTTCAGCTACTCCTTTGACTTTTCAACTGAATCCGATCTTTTCAGTGATAGAAGCAGCGGGTGCAGGCGAGATAAGTGGTAGGATTGCCCCTACTACCTTGCGGCCTGTGATCTACGTCATTCAAGGCACTGATTCCATCAGCACACATACCAACCTCTCAGGGGCATATTTATCTCGGGTTTCTCCAGGAACCTACTCGCTTTACTTTGACCCCAGAAATTCGGCTTTTGTACCTTTGATGGTCAAAGACTTAAAAGTAGAATCCGGCCTCACGACGGAATTGGAACCGATCACTTTGGTCAGAAAGCCGTGAAATCTCCCGATGAATTGTTCATGCAGCGGGCACTCGATCTTGCAGCAATTGGTAGGGGAAACGTAAGCCCCAACCCCATGGTGGGATGCGTAATCGTCCACGATGACAAAATAATCGGGGAAGGTTTTCACCAAAAATATGGAGGCCCACATGCCGAGGTTCATGCCATCAATGCGGTGGCAGATCAATCTTTGTTGAGAGAGGCAACTGTCTATGTGACTTTAGAGCCCTGCGCACATTGGGGCAAAACTCCTCCCTGCGCAAATCTTTTGGTAGAAAAAGGGGTGAAAAGAGTTGTTATTGCGGCATTTGATACCAACCCGTTAGTGGGTGGCAAAGGAATTCAGATTTTGAATGATGCTGGAATCGAAGTGGAAAGTGGACTTTTGGAAAAAGCCGCTCGCAGTCAAAACAAGCGCTTTTTAACCCAAATAGAAAAAGGTCGACCTTATGTGATCCTAAAATGGGCTCAGACCGCTGATGGTTTTGTAGCTCGATCTGACTACTCCTCCAAGTGGATCAGCAATGTCTCGAGTCGGCAATTAGTCCACAAGTGGCGAGCGGAAGAGGACGCAATCATTGTCGGGAAAAATACCGCCCAATACGATAATCCTGCGTTGAATGTGAGAGAATGGGTAGGCAAAGATCCAGTGCGCGTAGTTATTGATTCTAACTTACAGCTGCCAAAAAGCATCAAATTATTTGATCAAACAATCCCTACGATCTGTCTTAATACGATCAAATCTGAAGTTGACGGAATCGTCACCTACATCAAATTACCTTCCAAATTCGGGATTGAATCAGTTTTGGCGGAATTGCACCAGCGAAATATCCAAAGCCTGATTGTCGAGGGCGGAACCTTTTTACTCAAAAAATTCATTGAGGCTGAACTGTGGGACGAAGCCCGAGTATTTACCAGCCCTGTCAAATTTGGAGCTGGAATTGCCGCACCCACATTACCTCAACCCAGTTTCGAAACTATCAAAATCCTAGAAGATACCTTGAATATCTATTACCATGTCTGAAAACCTATACATCCCAGAGTCAGCCACCAAATCAGAAAAGTATCAGACTGTCATCCCCCAAATCGAAGCCTTGATCACGGATGAGGCGGACCTCTATGCCAATCTTGCCAATATCTCTGCGGCCCTGAAGGAGGCGTTTGGGTTTTTTTGGGTAGGATTTTATTTGGTCAAGGGTGAACAGCTCGTGCTCGGCCCGTTCCAAGGGCCAATTGCCTGCACTCGGATCAATCTAGGCAAAGGTGTCTGCGGCACAGCATGGGTAGAAAAGAAGACGCTACTGGTTCCAGATGTAGAAGCCTTTCCAGGGCATATTGCTTGCAGTGCAGCATCCAAGTCCGAGATTGTAGTCCCTGTTTTCAAAGAGGGTGAAGTGGTAATGGTCCTGGATGTGGACTCCGATCAATTGGATGATTTTGATTCAGTAGATCAGGAAAATTTGGAGAAGTTGATGGAGGTATTGGGGAGGCAGTTGTGATTTTTTGGCTGGTTCTACTGGTTCGACAAGCTCTCCACAATATCTGCTACCGGACACCGAGCGCAGCCGAGGTGCCAGAGGAATTTGTTTAGTTTGACAAATAACTCTGAGTTGAATTTTTTTTGAATTGCAATGCAACTCATTCAATGGTCAATTTTTTTTATAGAAAATGAAAGCATACGTGTATATCCTGATTTGTGGAAATGGAGCTTACTACATAGGGAGTAAAAGGATCTTGATTTAAAGATGGAACAGCATCATTTAGGAGAAGGATCAAATTTTACTTGAAAGCATTTACCTGTCAAACTTGTTTATTTCGAGGGATTTGAAAGAATTGCCGAAGCGTTTTATAGAGAAAAGCAGATTCAAAGATGGTCGCGGGAAAAAAAGAAGCTTTGATAAATAGAGATTTTCAAAAGTTGAAGGAGCTAAGTAAAAATCATTCGACTGGTTCGACAAGCTCACCAACCGGACCAACCGAGAAATGATGTTCCCTTCTATATCGGCCACACGGTGGTCGAGCGCAGTCGAGGCCTTGAGATTACTAATTCTGATTCATACCTCTCACAAAACTCCCTCAAACTTTGCTCCTTTCACTAGACGATTACTGAATGCCCACAATTTCTTTAATTTTGTAAATGTCTGATAAATAGAAAATAATAAACAGAATTTTGGACTTAGCGTAGGCGAAGTACCCCAATTCTGAATTGTACTTATTAAGTTCTAAGGATTCTGGCAAATCGAACCAAATTTCCGATTGGGACATACTTATGCTTTTGGATTCGGAAATGGTTTCATTGGAAAAGGAAATTGCTATTATGGATGATTTTTAGGAATTAGAATTGCAAACTGGGGCCGTAATCTCTCAGATTGTTTATTCAAAAAAGTCTGGGGAAGCACGAGATCCTACACACCTATTTTTTCAAGAATAAAAAGAGAAGGAATTCGAATCAAATGAAAAGTTCGAAAAAAGGACTTGTTGAGTATTGACTCAAGCGTGTCTTTGAAACATTTGATGATGCAAAGCCTCTTGCTGAAAACAGTAAATGGAATTCTGCGATAAATAGGCTTTATTATGCTTCATTCTATGCGGTTTCGGCTTTGATTATTTGGAGAAATCTTAGCCCCTCGACTACGCTCGGGGTACGAATTCCATATTCCTGATTTTCCAACGATTCCGGTGGCCGAGCGTAGTCGAGGCCTCATTTAGTAATTAAACTTTTTTTGAACTTTGACCGGAAAACCGTTTTCCCTTATCTGGAAGAAGTAGCAGATTTGCTGGAAGTGGTAAAGGCAGTTATTGAACCGTCTGATTTATAAAAGTCGTCAGGATCTCTATTACTTCGGCTTTTCGCTCTACCTGACCCATATGGCCAACACCTTCCAGTTCGTGGTATGTGGTAAATGCGTTCTTTTGGAGACGGCTGGCTTCGATCTTCACAGCGCCATCTTCGGTTCCCGCAATCAATAATTTTGGGCCTTTGAAATCTTCCAGAATAGCAATCCGCGATTTACGATCTCGCATAGCTTTGGAGTATGCGATCAAGCCTGGTAAACTCGACTCTTTTGCTTGCGCTACTGCTAATTCTATTTCCTTTTCAAATTCAGCTCGTGTGGAGACTGTAAAAAGTTGTGGCACAAAAGAGGTGACAAACTTGTCTACCCCTTGCTTTTTGATAAATGAGATGGTTTTGTTCCGGGAATGCTTTTTCTCTTCATCGTCAGCATAAGCCGTCGAATGAATCAAACCGATTCCTTTGATTCGATTCCCCATCAGTTCTAAAAGTGCCAAAGCAATATACCCACCTAGGGAGTGACCGATTAGAACAGGATTTTCGATCCTTTGCTCCTCCATCCATTCTTCAAAAAGGACCGCTACTTCTTCCAAAGTAATCTGATCGGCTGCTAATGAAGATTTACCAAAGCCAGGCAAATCAGGATAAATGCAACGAAATTCACCTGAAAGAGACAATGAAATCTCCTCCCACATGGCTCCTATCTCACAGAATCCGTGAATAAAAACCACAGGATTTCCTTTCCCTTTTTCAGAAAAATGAATAATAGACACTTTGGATGATTAATTAAGCGATTTTGGAGACTTCCGCTAGATTTCGAACTGCTTCCGCGATTCCTTCTGGATCAAATCCACATTCTCGATGCAATTCAATCTGCTCGCCATGCTCGATCACCTCATCTGGAATACCAAGTCTTTTCACCTGAGCCTGATAGCCGTGATCACTCATCCATTCAATAACCGCCGAACCAAATCCGCCCATCACGCAGCCATCCTCGACAGTGACTACTTTCTTGAACTTGCCAAAAATCTCATGCAGCAATTCTCCATCTAATGGTTTCACAAATCGCATATCGTAATGCGCTGGATTTAATCCATCTTTTGCAAATAGCTCACTGGCTTCGGTTACGTAATTTCCGATATGTCCAATTGTCAAAATTGCGACCTCTTCACCTTCTTTGACGATTCTTCCCTGTCCGGTAGGAATCTGCTCAAATGGAGTTCGCCACTCAGGCATCACCCCGGCTCCTCTTGGATATCGGATCGAATAAGGACCTTCGTGAAGGGAACCCGAATACATCATATTTCGCAGCTCTTCCTCATTCATAGGAGCGGCTACGACTAGGTTAGGGATACACCTAAAATAAGCGAGGTCATATGCTCCGTGGTGGGTAGGTCCATCAGCTCCGGCAAATCCAGCACGATCAAGACAAAGAACTACCGGAAGATTTTGTAAGCAAACATCATGAACGACCTGATCGTAGGCTCGCTGCATGAATGTTGAATAAATATTACAGAAAGGGATCAAGCCTTGCGTAGCCAATCCCGCTGAAAAAGTAACGGCATGTTGCTCCGCAATTCCCACATCGAAAGCCCGATCTGGCATTGCTTCCATCATGATATTCATCGACGAACCTGAAGGCATCGCAGGAGTTACGCCCATGATTTTATCGTTCATTTCCGCTAATTCCACTAATGTGTGTCCAAAGACATCCTGATATTTTGGAGCTTGGGGCTTACTTGGAGTTTTCTTATAGATTTCTCCAGTCACTTTATCAAAGGTACCTGGCGCATGCCATGTTGTTTTGTTTCCGGTTTCTGCCGGTGCGTAGCCTTTACCTTTTACAGTGACGCAGTGGAGAATTTTTGGTCCTGGTATATCTTTTAGATCTTTTATTAATTCGGCAAGATGATTTACGTCGTGACCATCTACAGGTCCGAAATAACGTAGATTGAGAGATTCAAATAAGTTGCTTTGGTGAAGCAATGCAGATTTGATTCCTCCTTCTACCTTGGAAATCACTTCTTGGGCACTTGTTCCAAACATGCTGAATTTGCCCAAGATCTTCCAGACTTCATCTTTCGCTTTGTTGTAAGTTTTGGAGGTGGTGATATCTGTCAAATAGTCTTTCAAAGCACCCACATTTGGGTCGATAGACATACAGTTATCATTCAGAATGATCAAGAGATTGGTATCGCTGACACCGGCATGATTCATTGCCTCGAATGCCATTCCGCCGGTCATTGATCCATCGCCAATCACAGCCACATGCTGAATCCCTGTTTTTTTGTATTTAGATGCAACTGCCATTCCCAACGCAGCGGAAATAGAAGTGCTGGAATGCCCTACACCAAACGTATCGAAATCGCTTTCTTTCCGCTTTGGAAAACCTGATAGGCCTCCATAAATTCGATTAGTATGAAATAGGTCCCTTCTACCGGTAAGGATTTTGTGTCCGTATGCTTGATGTCCTACATCCCAGACAAGCTGATCTTCTGGAGTATTTAGGACATAGTGGAGAGCCACTGTAAGTTCGACTACACCCAAGCTTGCACCAAAATGCCCTCCATATACGGAGACATTATCGATGATAAATTGGCGCAATTCATCACAGATTTGCACCAGTTTTTCTTTGGGAAATTTCTTAAGGTCAGCGGGTGAATTAATTTGGGCTAATAATTCTCCAGGTTGTATCAGCATTCGATTGCGTTGATTGGATGAATAGAATAACAGAACTTAGCGTTCATTGTTTTTCCTTTGATGTAAGTATATATGTCCTTTCCTGTTTCTAAAGTCGTTCCAATTATTTTGTCTTAATTGGATATCTTTGACTATCAACAGGCAAAATTAACCATTAATTTAAATATCCTTTGAGTTTTGAAATCAAATTACCACTCTTTGAGGGCCCTTTCGATCTGATGCTCTTTTTTATAGAGCGGGATGAGTTGGATATTTATGACATTCCTATTGCCAAGATTACCAATGATTTCTTGGATTATATCCATCAGATGGAGCATATGGAAATCGAAGTGGCAAGTGATTTCATCCTCTTCGCTGCAACCCTGATGAAGATTAAATCCAGACTGCTAATTCCCCGGCCCGAGCTCAACGAGTCAGGAGAGGAGGTTGATCCCAGAGAGGAACTGATTCGAAATCTTTTGCAATATAAAAAATATAAATCTGTGATAGAGGAGCTTTCAGCTATGGAAGGCGAGCAGTTCTCCAAAGAAAAACGAGGTAACATTGCTGCCGAACTATTGGCTTTGAGCAAAGTGGATGATGTGGATGCCGAAATGCAGCATGTGGATTTGTATAAATTGCTAAAAGTATTCCAGCGCACAATGTCAAGGCTGGCCTCAAGGGAGGATCAGACCACCCACACGGTGATTCAATATCCGTATACCATCTCCCAACAAAAAGATTTTGTCTTGGAAAAAATCAGTTTCAAAAAACTGGTTCCTTTCACTGACTTTATACAATACAAAGCCGATAAGATCTTTGTTATTTATACTTTTTTGGCAATTCTTGAGCTTCTTCAATTAGAAATGGTGACTATTGTGATCGGAGAGGGGTTTAATAATTTTTGGGTAGAAAAGACGGCGCCTTTGGCAATTCTGTAAATATGAAGTTGGATAACAAAAAGATTTTTCAGACACTTAATCCCAATAAAGTCTGGGTTCCAGTCATTATAGGACTGGGGATCGTATTTGCCAT
>Ga0136586_1000073_pt1 | contig 25116 bp, 42 predicted proteins | sample AntRauMFilla1562_FD_104926 | JGI IMG/M metagenome (GOLD analysis project Ga0136586, IMG submission 104926) | Saline lake microbial communities from Rauer Islands, Antarctica - Metagenome Filla 1 #562 | ecosystem: Environmental > Aquatic > Non-marine Saline and Alkaline > Saline | place... | reverse complement strand
CGTACTTTCTTTGTAAAGTGCATTTGCGTGTAGTTTTTTGAATACCCCTGGATTGGAGCATCAGACGAACCTACACCTCCGTCTGGAATGATTTCGGCCATTCCCAAACCGGTGACACCTGTATCTGAATAGATACGTTGGTTGTCTTCTACCTTGTGCATGAAGTCAAGGTATTCAGATTTAACTTCTGGTGCAACTTTCGGTGCAATGTGTTTTAGCACATTGTTTACGATCACTGCGTAGTCCTGAATTGTTCCGCTCATACTTTAAAATTAATTAGAGTGTTAATAATTATTGGACAAACTGCACAAGAATCTTCCTGTCAGCTGCAGCACCATAAACACCGACCTGCTGGACAATACCTGCGGCTGCAGTTGTACCAGTGTTGTTTACCAAACCTGCGTTAGCTCCTAGCACCATCAACTGTCCGTTGTGTGCCGCGTTGGAGTTGTTAGTTGAGTCTGCGATCCAAACATCCTTCTCAAAAATGTCGATTACTGGAACCACTGTCTCAGCGTCTACTGCTGAAATAGTTTTGTTACAGACACCGATCACCTCTGTTCGAGTAGTTCCGTTGTCACCCTGTACTGCTAAACCGTTTGTGTACTGAAGTACAAAACCTTTGGTTGTTACAGCTGCAGATGCTTTCGCAACGTCTCGAAGAGAACGGCTTGGATTTTTGATTACACTTTGTGTGAACATACTTCAAAAATATTACCGATGAAGATTAATCTTCAGCAAGCAATTCAAGAGCTTTTTCCTCAGACATTCCTGTCGCTTTCAGTTCGTCGATTGATTTTTGTATCTCTGGTGAATGTGAGCCTTTCGTGGTGCTTCCACCAGGGAACTGCATCGCATTTACTTTTTCAGAAATACCGGCTCCTTTCAGCACTCGTTGCTGCATAGTTTCTGATGGTCGAAACATATTTTCATATGCCATTCCAAGAACTGATTTTAGTTCCTGGCCTGATTTACCTTGCCAATTGTAGTTATTATCTACAAAGTCAAAGAAAACTTCTCGAACATCTTCGTCCTGCAGCTGTTTGTGTGCTTCTACGAAACCTTTCAAATCAGACTGAACTTCTTGAGTCATTCGCTCTTGACGGAACATTTCCGCCGCTTCTTCCTTAGTCATCAGACCAAGCTGTTTAGCTCGTTCTTTATCTGTGTCTAATTCAGGATTGGGATCACCTTCTGGAGAATCTTCAGCTTTTTGCTGAGTAAATCTTTCTGTTCCACTCAATAGTTTTAAGTTTCCTTTTACTTTTGATATTTCTTCAGAAAGTTTTTCCTTTGCTTCCGGAGTTTCAGCAGCTCGCCTTCTCCGAACTAAATCGAAGAGTTCAACTCGCTTTTCATAGGCCTCATCAGTTTCCCATTTTCCCTTGTGAGGAATACGGAATTCATCTTCTCCTTCAGCTCCAGTGGTTTGAGAGTCGCCGGCTTCCTCTCCTGCAGGTTCAGTTGGTTCAGTTGGAGTTTCTTCGTCTCCCGTTTCTGCTTCGTCACCAGTCGGTGCATCAGCTCCTGTCGCTCCTTCTTCTGCAGTCTGGTCCTCGTCTTTTGATTCGAGAACTTTTCCAGCTTGTACATCTGCAATACTTTTTTCCAGCTCTGCGTCGAGCGCTGAATCATCGTTTACTTCAGGTACGTTTGGTGTTTGATCGCTCATATTTTATCCGACACTATCGCAGTCGTCTCGTGAGTTACTTTAATAATACAATGTCTTGCTCTTTACGCAAGAGGTTCCCTGGAGATAGAAGAGTGCTTTGAAATCCGATCCAGCTTCATTTTTAGAGAATCTAAGTTCACAGAACCTTCTGTAATAAATGAAATTGCGTGTCGTTGGTAGTCACCAGCCTGAGCTTCGTTTGAATCAGTAATTGTTGTCGCGTATTTCAACGGAACAATAACCAAGTACACTTCGCTATTTCGCTGCTTGTAAAACAAGAAGCCTTTTTTCTTTGGAAACTTTTGGTTGAAGATTTCAATCATTTCTTCTCGATCAACTGGGTAACCGCAAGTTCGGTTAAACCACTCAGGAGCAGTTTGATCAGTTTTTTTGAATTTTTCCCCACTGATTGTTTCGTCAATTTTCCGTGGGAAGAAATAGTCTTTCTGGTCAACATCGTCACCGTCAGTATCTTTTAACACAATCTTTTTTGCAGCTTCTACTTCAGCAGCTTTTTTTGCAGCTTCAGCTTGAATTTTTTTCTCTTCTTTTTCCGCTGCAATTTTTGCGTCTTCGTCAGCAATTAGTTGATCAAGGATATCTTCAGTTACGGTTTCCTCAAAAGGAATACCCATTCGAGTTGCTTTATTTTTCTTTGTCGTTAGAGACATACGTTATGATGGCTATCCTGCCTATCAAGGGTTCTTAAATAATAACGCCCCCAATTCCCTTACGGAGAATTAGTGACTGATTTGCTTTTGAATAGATTTTTAAAGAATTTGTAGAATGAGTCAACAAACTTATGTTGATCTGGAGTAATCTGACCTTTCACGCTATCGATATATTCTTTAGTAAGAGTCATCACCGGTACGTTTTTTCTGATACGAGCAATCTTGGCTGCTTCTTCGATAATCGCAAATTCCACAGGGTACGGATGAGAATAATTTAATCTAATCTCTTCACCTTTTTTAATGTCTCGATCAGCACGAACCGCAATTTGGCGTTCAACCTCAACTACGTTTACTCGATCGGTTTCAACAAACGTAGCTTCAACTACATCAGAATTTACTTGACCAATAAGAATCGTCGACATTTCTTCGGCACTAATCGTAAACTCATCTCCCGAAGGTGTAATGAATTTCATCAACTTTTTTTCACAAGCTTCTTCATTGTAGTTTACCTGCAACGTATATTTTTCTTTTTTCAGTTCTACTGGTTTTTTTGACATTATTGTTCTGTGAAGTTATTTTTTCGGATAGAATCCAAACTATTAATAAACTTTTTAATCATGTCTTGCTGCGCATCAAGAGTTACCGCGTTTACCACGGTAGCGTATTCTGTCTCACCAACAAGTTGTTGAATACTTCCACAATCTTGCAAAATACGAATCGCAATAGCAACGTGCTCACTTTGGGCAAATGCTATTTTCTTCTGCTTCATTGACTGTTCGTTAATTTCTTCAGACATATATTTTTATTTTATTCACCAGGGAAAAACGGTAAGTTAGCAGCCCTTCCTACACTTGCGTCAACCGCTGCCCCCATCGGACTTTGCGGTCGAGCGAGTTGCTCTGGACCTTGTGGACGAGCTAAATTTGGATCAGACGATTCACCGGGAATCCCGGTAGGAGGATTTTGTCGTTTAATTGGTGGAATTGTTCCTGGAGTTTGTGGAGCTGTCATGTTGTCTTGAGACGGTTCAAGTCCAGCTTGGGATTCAATTTCACGCTGCACATCAGCTGGAGCGTCTTTGTACAATTTAGTTTTATCAATTGGTTCTTCTGGAGATTCTGGAATACCTTCAGCTGGTTCCATAGAAATAATCTTGTCGTACAATCCTTTTGGAATGTAGTCGTAGATATTTTCTTTTTGAATCTTGAGTAACCGCTCAAACGCACGCAACTGTGATGCTGCAGCTTCAGGATCATTATTCCGTAATTGGAAAATCAAGTTAATTTGATTTGTAATGATTGGAGAAATCGCCATGTAGTTTTGTTTTTGGATTTCAATTGACGGAACAAGCATTGAGTCCGGATCAATAATAAATTCAAGATAGGCTTTTTTGTGACCATGTTCGTTCATTTCCTGGAACAAGTTTCGAGCAGCGATGGTCCTCGTTGGGACATCTTCAAGCAACTCACCTTCTTCAGTGAAGTCAAAGTTCAGTCGGAGATTTCGTGACGCAGTGATAACGTGACCAACAATGGTTTCATCATCGTCTCCTGTGATTTCTTGAGTTTCAACAAAGTAGTCTGGGTTTTGGTTTACAAACTCAGCAATGTCTTCATCTTTGTCGACCATAAAAACTTTATCGACTGGATACGTCTGCTCAATCCAGGACAGTGCAATGTGTGCGTCTGTCTGCAATGCGTTCATCATCGAGTTACGCGGTGGAGTCAAACGGTTGTATGCCGCCTCTTTCAAAATCACCGTAGCCCCCAAAGTGCTTTCTCCGTTTTGACCAGCGACGATGTTGTTGACTCCAGTGTTTTCTTCAATTGCTAGTTTTTGATCTCGACCAAATGCGATTCCTTGCTGGACGTTTCCAGAAGTTTTTACTACGTCGATTGAAGTCCCTGGATTCTTTGGGTTAATTACGTTTGGTGACCGACGGTAAGTGCTCGTACCATTTTGCACCTGTGGACCAAACAGTAGCGGGAAAATTTCCGCCTCAACTTGCTGAGCATTTAATGAGTTAATATAAGTAAACAAAGCCGTGTTACCGCGCATCATTTCGTACAACCCCACGCCATATGGGTCCAAGATATTTTTTACAAAACATCGGGCAACCATAATCGATCCGTAGGAATCTTCGTTTGGTAATTCCCCGTCGTAGATAATAAATTTTCCACACTTCACCACGTACCGGTTGAGCAGTACGTTTTCGTAATACCCAATTGTGTACGAATTTTGTGAAAGCAGTTGGTTTTCATTCTTTGATTCTTCTGAAGATGTGGCTTCGAAATACTTTCTTTTTTTCTTATGCTCTTCAGCTTCTGGAACCATTTTGAAAAACTCATCCTTGAGAATATCTTTTTCGTAATATACCTCAAATGCTGACCAGTAATCACCGACGTTCTGACCAACTCCAAGCCAGGTTCGATCTGGATCCATCGGTTCCCGGTACACGTCATCAAACAAAATCTTGTCGATTCCTTTTCGTTTAACAGAAACCCGTCGCGGATATGTTCGCCACGCGGCCCAGCCGTAAGTGAGCAAGTTCTGATATGTTCGCTCTAAAGTGTTTTGACCGTTAGCCCCTTTGAGAGTCCATGTTCGTTTCCACAATTCATACGCAGCTTTGTTGTACACCTTGTCGTCACCAATCACTTGAGCATCTGGAACCTTACCAGCAAGAACACTGGTTGCGATGAGAATTTTTGAAAGTGCAATTGGTTCTTGTGATACCGGTACTCCAGACTGGCTTTGATTCTGATCAGGTGATTTGTGCGGGTATACGTTTATGTCGTAACCACCGTTAGCCATTTTGTTATAAAAAACCATCGATCCCCAGCCGCTTTTCTCGTACTTCTTTTCACCATATGAAACAGTGGTGTTTATGATGTTCTCAGCGATCTCTCTTGAAAGTTGATCAAAACGAGTTCGATATTGAGAATCTTTCATCAGCTTTTTTTTGTCCTCGACAAATGTAAAAGACTCTTTATCTCGAGTATCTTTATTTTTCTTAGAAGTAGCTGCTTGGTAATCGTCCATATGTGCAATAGTATTAGTTTAACTCAGATAAAACAAGTGGCGAGTTGTCAACAGTTTTTCTTTCGCTTCCGTTTTTTTTTCTTTTTTTGAATAGGTTTGTGGATCGCAGCCAGAAATCCGGGGCAACTTTGAAGCTGCTTCCACTTCCTTCGATTTGACCGCTTGTATTGTTGAAGTGGATTTTTTTTGATTTTACTACGATTCCTTGGAGATCTGTGCTCACGATGAAAAACAACATTCTGACCTTCTTGAAGATTGTGATGGAGTGATTTGTATCTCCTCGCCATAATATATTTATCATAATTCTCTGACCCCCGCGGTTGATTCACTTCTTGGTTGTTGAGGTGCTCCTGGCATTGTAGCATTTTGATTTTCACCAAACATCGCTTTTGTCATCGAAAACGATTCGTCAGAAGTTGTCGTTTGATACTCGCCTTGTTCTTGCATAACCGCATACGCAATTGAAGCCGCCATAACTACGTCGTCATTTTTACCAGCCAATGCTTCCGGCTTTCCTTTCGCATTTCGAAGAAACGTAATCATCTCAGACAAAATAGCTTGAGGAAATCCTGTCTTCTTCCGGAGAAACACCGCCTTGAGTGCCGCGAGCGCAAATGGTCTGGTTGCACTAGTGGTTTTCCATCCAAAGAATTTTGTGACATTTTTTGTAATGTCATCAAACGACTTTCGGTAGTACAAATTCACGTAGCCCATTTTATCAAGCCCATCGTTTACCCACAGCCCGTCTTTGTTTGACTCAACTGCAAGTAGCGCCCAGTTGAAAAATTTACCGACGTTATAAGCAACACCGATAAACTCATCTGGTGGCACGTTTGATTTATACACAGCAACACACTCCTCCGTCTTATGTTTCAACACATACAAAATCTGACTGTCTCCGTGAGCGAGTCCTTCCGCGGTATCGCCCCCGATGATATATCGCTGACCGTCTTGTGGCATTTCAAATATTTCCAGATCCCCCGCTGAAAATTCCTGGAAAGAAACTTCCCCTTTTTCGTTTGCGCTTAGTTCCCCTTTGGTCCCAGATACTGCTGTCTGCATCATTTCAAATACTTGCGCGGTCGGGAAATAAGTTTGCCCGGTAGACAAGAAAGCTTCTTCTGGAGTAGTGGGAAACTCCTGGTGCAATTTGTGAATCGCATCACTCGAGTTTTTTCCTCCCATCTGCAACCACTTCATGTAGTAATACGTGATTTCAATATCAGTGAGTTTGTGCTGTTCTTTATACTCACCCCAGTCAATCTCACACAGCTCCATCTCTTTCGTTGGGATCGTCTCCGTGATCTTCAGCATTTCCGAATCGTCGTACTGCCAGTTATAGAAGTGAGCCATAAACATCACTCTTGATTTCATGGGTGTTATCGTGTCTTTATTACGCCATCCCTCGGTGAAAATTTCATAAAACCGACCAGCCATACCTTCAGCAGTTGACTCAATAAAAATAAATCCATCAAACGGGACCGCAGGGAATGTACCAGTTTCTACTTCAGCAGCTACTCGCGGGTAAGTCGCACACAATTTTGCAAACTCAGAAATGTGCACGTAGTAAAACGTACCCGAGCGAGCGGACCCCGACACATTGATACTTGAAGTGGAACCTTCTTCCGGTCCATAGTCCACCACCACCTGAATCTTTTTCGCTGAGTTTTTCACCAACTTAAAAGCTCCTTGTTTAATCTCGTCACACATGTTTCGAATCGCATAATCAATCTTTCGATCAAAAATCTCAGTCGCGTCTTTCTGCGTGTGCGCGATAATCAATCCTTCACGGTTGGTGTTAAACAAAATCTCATCAAGAATCCACAAGTCAATAAACGTAGTGAATCCGAGCTGCCTGGCTTTGAGCACACAGTGTCGGTAATACACCTCACCCGATTTAATAAGATAGTTTTCAAAAAAATGCCGTTGCGCCCGGTTCATCGCAAACAACTCTTTTGTCCCCGACTTCGTAATAATCCAATACAGGTTATCAATCCGCCACCGCTTGTCATCAATAAGATCGGGATTTGCAATCAGCGCCTGGATCAGCGAATCGTTATGCTTCTTTTGAAAGTGAACATCAACCATATTAAAAATCTAATTCCTCATCGCTTAGCGGAGCGGTTTCTTTTTCCTTTTTAGTGTTTTTACTTTTCTTCTTCTTTTCTGGTTTTTCCTCCTTCACCTCGTAAGAAACAACTGGTGTTTCCATTTCACTAGCGGTAGCGGCTTCTTCGCCTGGAGACGATTCAAAAGTAGCAGTGCGTGTTCGTTCAGTAAAAATAGCTCGCAACGGATTACCTTCAGGAGTTTTGAGTCGGTTCGGTGCACGAGTTTTTTCAATTCGATCCCAAGCACCACTAATCGCATTAAGCGCAGAGTTCAGATCTTTGTTTGAAAAGTTCTTTAGCCCCCTGGCTTTAAACTCAGCCATCACTCCGAGCAACAAATTATTACTATCAGCAGCGAGCTTGATAATAGCGTTTTGGTAGCCTTCAGTTTCTTCGATTTTGTTTTTAGCGTTGTTTGCCATTTTTGGTGAATATCCTGATAGCATTGCCATCTCTTTTTTAGTACTACCTTTACCGCCTAGTCGTCTAACCGCATAAGCGTATTGTTTTACAGTAGAACCGTTCTTCGGTCGTTTCATACCTTATAGAATATCATAGTAACTTTGATTTTGGCAGATTTTTTGAAAAAATTTTTTGAGTGACTTTTTAAATACGACTAAGGGGTCTTTATTACGGATCAGCTGTAGTGAATAAATATATCTGTCCTGGATCACTAAAATATATCTGTCCAGGATCATTGTCATGGTTCACTAAAATATATATCCGTCCTGGTTCACTAAAATATATATCTGTCCTGTGTGTGGGAGGGGGACCCTTTCTTAGTAACACACCCGGGGTACCTGGATAGGGGTAGCCCCCTACCGCTTTATTTTTAGTTTTTAAAATTTAAAAAAAGAAAGTGAAAAGTCTTTAAAAAGTTTTCAAAATTTTCGGGGTATATGGCATAAAAATATATTTATTTTGGGGCGACTCGATCATACCTTATAAAAATTTCTAGCTATTGACATTTCTTAAAATCATGAGGGCACAACTTATTTACCACACATCTTATGCCCCGTCAAATAAAACAGTGATTCTGTCAAGCTATACACCAAACAGCTAGCAAATGGGGCACGTGGGCACGAAAAAGCCAAAAAGTCGTTTGTCGTAAAACAAAATCAAAAAAGTGAAATACTAATTTTTTTTAAAATCTTGTGCCCACGTGCCCCGAGGAGGAAAATAACCTTATAGAATAGGCCAGAATGGCCGGGGCACGAGTGGGGCACGAGTTATGTCATGAATCTTGTGCCCCGTCAATAAACCTTATTTTAAGCCATATTGATTTTTTTTGACCACCGTTTTTTGGTGTGGCATAATATAAAAGAGGGTACAAAAGGGTATATTTGATCGATTTTCTCTAGGGGCCTACCAACCTCGCCTATCACAAGACCCCTAAAAAAAACCTACCCTAGACCCTACCTTATAGCTTTTTAAAAAAACATACCTTATAGCCAAAATACACCCCAAATATCATAAACTTGACATAATATAAAAACATCGCGCAACCATAAATACTGGGTATAAGTATTTGACAGCGACAGTGACATATGATAGTATATAAATAAGTCAGAAAGACATCTGACTAGTACATTGAAACGATACATATATATGAGTTGGTAAACCAATCAACTAATGTATAAAAAACATATGACAAGAAAAAACTTTGTAGCCATTGCCCAAATTATCAAGGACAACGCCACAACCGTCGAAAAGCAAAACGGCACAATTGCCCACGTTTTGCCGTACGATAAAACCGTTATAGCACTAGCAAGTTATTTTGTAACAGAAAACCCAAATTTTGATGTTACACGATTCAACCAAGCTTGCGGTATTATCGAATAGAGTACAGAGCCACGTAATCAAATTATAAGAGCCACGTACCAACTCATATATATGTATCGTTTCGCACATTATAAAACGGCATCGACAGTAGACAAAAAGTAACTACAACCGACCAAATGCCACAACATAATCATTATTATGATTCATTACATCGACGGAAAACCGTCAAAAAATATCAAACTGACAAAAAGTAAAGCCCACGCGATACAATCGTACCGACAAAGTAAAGCAGTATCAGAATTGAAAGACATTGCAACCCGTGCACTAATCGTGACCATCGTCGCAACCGTGCTGGCCGTTGTATATCTATCAAACTAAACTAATAACGCTATGAAAAAAAATGCAATAACACCCGACGACTTTACCCGTATTGACTCGGACATATACGGCAACCCACGTTACTACGTGCCCGTGTATCTGTTCGACAAAATGCCCGACAAACTACGACTATCAGTCGGACTCGAAAAATATCGCGGTAAAAAATATGGTAGCGGTTACGTTGTGCAATCGTACAACTTAGACTCAGATATCGCTCACATTGTAAAAACCCTAAACTCATAACACTATGACAAAACTACACGACCAAACAACCCACGACCACAATGCAGAATACTTGACCCGTATGCAAAAAGACTTAGGGCATCATTCATGGTGGTACACGAACCGACAAAGTGCTGACTGTATCAACGTGAAAATGCACTGCTGGGTAGACACTGACAAAGTACTGGCTGGACTAACAGAAAGAGAAAGAGAAGCTGTGACGGTACTCGACATAGACGTGGATCAATTCTGCGACGAATTGAAATGGCGTGATATTGAAAGTACCCGAGAATGGTTACTTGAGTCACTGAAAGACGACGACACACTACAGAACGAAACCGCTCAAGTGGACTCACTCGACTACGGTGGACGTTCTGGCGGTTGGCTGGCGGTTGTGTTCGACTTCGACGCTATAGGCGACTACTTAGAAGGCTACGACTATGCGATCGAATACCTGACAAAAAAAGAGCAGCGTGAACAGTGCAAAGCCGTTGATAATGCAATTGCATACATCGACAAAGTACACGCTCGAATTGTCGACATGCACAAGCGATACTGTAACGAACTAGAAAAGCCTGAATTTTACATCGAAGAGTTGCAAATGCACATCGAAGAGTCAATTGACTACGAACAAACCAAAATTGAAATAGCGACTAACAAATTAAAAACCCTAGCAAAATAATATGGCACAACTAACTGAACACGCAATAAAAGCTCGCAACATTATTGCCGACCACGTTAACCAAAATAACACCATGAAAATAACACTTGAAACCCTATACACCCCGTATACGCTCGACACGTATTCTACGTTCCTGAGTGATAACCACGAAGAGTCTGAAATCGAATACTATAATGAAGAGCACGGTACCGACTACAACTATGACGACTTCGACTGGGCGTATGACCACAAAAAGCTAGTAAAAATGCTGTTCGATAACTGTATTGAACTAATGCGAGATAATTGTATCGACGATATTGTGCTGGCAATCGAACCAAACGGCGAACCAACGTCACCACGTGAATACAATTTTTCGACTGACAAGGGTTGGATTGACTTTGAAGTTGACCACGAAAAGCTAGTGCAATTTTGTCTCGTCGATAACAAAGATGAATACCACGAAAACAAATTGCAAGACCGTAGCGGATTCTGGTGGATGGGCAACCGTGAACAAACCATGCTCGCTTACTACCTGAACAAAAAGACGGCCGACGATTATACACCTGAAGACTACTATTTTGACCAACACGACATGCTAGTAAGCAACGGCGGTTGGCACGAAGTTATCGAATGCGAACCAATTAAAAAATAACTATGCAAAAACTAAAACAAATTAAAAACAACGTCACGAATAGTTGGACGTACCGACACCCGAGAGAAATTCTCATACTGTCACTAATTACCGTTATCTTAATACAAGCCCACGGTGACACTATCGACGATACCTGGATCAAAGTTGCAAGTGCCTTTACTCATGAAGTGACGTATACCAAACCACTAAACGAAGCTGAACAGGCTCGAGAAATACGAATAAACCAAAAAGCAATCGACACGCTCGAAGCGAACCGAGACATACTACTCGAACAGTACCGACAAAATGCGATACAGGAAGAGTATGCGGAACTACTCGAATTGTCGGAACTATCAAATTCACCCTTTATTGACCACGAAGAGTTAAAAACTAAATACGGCTACTAATATGCGAAAACTAACAGAGCAGGAGTACAACGTGATCATGCAATGTATCGAACATGGCAAGGCACTCATGGCTGACGACGATTTTATCGACCCGTATGACTATGACGCTCAAGAGCAAGGGTACAACAACCAAAACATGCTCGAAGCCCTGGAGCGAGTAGAAAACGAACTTATAAACCACTACACAAAATAACTATGATTAAAGAAACTGTAAACGAATGGCGATTCACTAACGTGCTACTAGCTGACGAATATGCACACTGGACATATGGTGCAACCAAGGCACTGTTTGACTACTACGAGAATTTGTCCGACGACATAGGTGAAGATATCGAACTTGACCACGTTGCAATTCGTTGTGACTGGAGCGAATACGACAATGCACTTGAAGTGTATACACAACACCACGGTGACGATAGTGACTTGCCCGACGATCAAAAAATAACTACTGAAGAGCAAGCCCGAGAATGGCTCGAAGATAACACAACCGTGCTCGACGTTGAAAATATTGTAATAGGTGACACCGCTCACCGCGACCCACTTAAAAGTATTCTAGTTATGCAATTCTAATAATAATCACTATGACAAAAGAAATTGAAGACTTACTCGAAGCGATCGACGACATTGAAAGTTGCGACGAGAATATCGAACTACTAGAAAAGGGAATGGAATATTTTTGTGGCAACTATGATATCTGCGAGGGATTCAAGTATGCCCTACGAAAAACCATTGAAGATCAGTATACGAACCATGCCGACGAACAAAGCCCCGACGATATTATCGAACTTAAAAAAATTCTATGCCTACAATAAATGCAGTGACACCAGATCGACAACAGTATATAGCCGTTGTGCGACAAGAGAACGTAGCCAAGGAGATCAAAATCATGCAGATCAACCAACACTCGCCCCACGTCGATTATCAGTACATGCAGGAAGTTGTTGACCGATCACTAACTAACCCGAATTAATTCAATCATTATGTTAATCCCAGTATTTAAAAAGAACGGACAATTGAAAACCCTTGCACAATTTAAAAAAGAAACCGCTAGGCAAATATTATTTATCAAAACCGCACTAGTTATTCTTACCCTACTGGCAGTCATCATAATCATACCCATCGCCCTGGACCGCCAGCAAGCACACACCTGCGCCACCCACGCGCACTACCTCACCCAATTGCCCGACTACTATTTGACGCCAGCCCAGTTCGATCAGTGCATCGCACTACTACCACACGCCGAGGATGACTTCACAATGTGTCACGGGAATCTATACCTAGCGCACGCCGACGACAGCACAGCATTCTATTGTCCTAATTAGTAATTAACACGTACCGAGATCATGCAATCAACTACCATCACATCGATCAGCCCAGACCGCCAAGAACGGATCGACACCCTAGCGACGACACCCGCGACCAAATCCAAACGGATCGCCAAGCACATCGCTATTCTAAAAAACCGAGGCCAGCTTAATATTAAAGTAATCAACTAACACCATGAACCAAATCAACCAAGTACAAAACGCGCTAAACAATATTAGCAACGACGACGAGAACCTTGAGAAGCTGGAGGCAGCTATGGAGCACTACTGTGGCACCTTTGACAAATGCGAGGGGTACAAGCAAGCGATCATGCTAACAATCGCCGACGAGTACGAAAACCACGCCAGCGAGCAAGATCCCAAGCAATTAGAAACCTTGTTATATATGCTTAAATAATATGACCACCGACAAAGAGACATTGCGACAACATCTATACGCCGTATCACCGCACGACCTTGCCAGTATCGAAGACGACATATACAGGGACGCGATCGACAGTGTGATCGACAACCTATGATCACCACAGCAGCCGAATACTACCAGCACGTACAACCCTACGATCGCGACCGCATCCAAGCCCAGATCAATCGTATACCCCACAACATTAACCGCGCGGGCAAGCACTACAAGAAACTATTACAAATAATCAGACAAAATCATGCAGACAACATTATACAGAATCACATTTAAAGACGGACGCACATTTAAAGTATTTTGTGCTAACAAAGCCCAAAAGCAACGGCTGCTAGATACCCAGTTTCGACGAGACGGTATTGCAGTCAGAGAAATCGCTAGTGGTATTCACACCATCAAACAGTGGGAACAAATATTAACCAGTATGAAATCTAACCAATAATCATCATGTACAACAAAAACAACTTTGCCATCGGCAAAATCGCCCACAAGAACCGCATCAAACCAGAACTAGCATGTGTCGCACTATACGGCGACCGCACCATCGCCACTGATTCATTTCGACTGATCGAGATGAGCGCGACAGGTAAAAAGCAAGAAGTACCGACATTATATTTTGCGGACGACATCAAAAAAGAAGTAAAACTAAAAAAGACGGATCGAATCGACGGGAAAGATATCAAAGTAAAACCCGCCGTGTCAGGGGACAAATACCCCAATATCGACATGATACTCAACGAAGATAAAGACGTGGAGTATATCGAACACAAAGTGAATGCGAGGTTTCTAGCTGAAATCTGCGACATCCTAAAAAACCTTGACCCGTTCGAGGCCGTGACACTGAGAATACCGACGACAAAATACAAACCATTATTTATCACGGCGCAATGTGAAGAGCCGGGAAAAGTGCAGACCGCCAAGGCATTATTAATGCCAATGAATCGCTAGTATGACAAAAAAACAAATAAACCAACCCGGTGCGAATGGACACCGTGCACCGCACCAGCTAAATATCTCGAAGCTAGCGGTGAAGGGAGAATGGTGCACGTATGCCTCGACCACCGTAGATTACTAACAAAGCAAAAAAGAATTAACTTTGGAGACTAATTATGAACAAAGAAATTACAATCAAAATCGGCGGCATTTATTCGATGGTAGAGCGACCACAGCAAGTGCTAGTAATGGCACCAGGTGCGACACCAAAAGTATTCAGTCATGACAGGGAAATATTGACAGCATTGCGAGACGCGACAAATTACATAAAATATAATCACGTCGAATTAACAGAGTTTAAAAATCAACTAAAATAACATATGACTAAAAAAATAATCATTATACTAATCACATTATTCATTGCGGGATTCATCATCGGATTATCGACAGCTGAAGCCATGACACCAGAGCGCGAGCAGTTTCTTTGCTCAGTGGGAGTGTTCGAATGTTTCCCAATTGAGTCAACCGACTACATCGAAGTAATGGAATCAATCGACGAACCGTTACAAGTGAAACGAGCACCAGCGCCAATGATTTCAGCGACATCAACTGAAGTTGCACTGATTGAACAAAAGCACCGCGAGCAACTACTCGACATCATTGCGCAATTGACAGCACTACTCGAAATCCTCAAGAGTCAACAAAATGAAGTCTAAGTTTCGAGTCAATCAGCACATCGCTAAGGAAGTGACGAAGTTTCGGGTCGATCGGATGATCATGAGTTACCCAAGCCAGTATTCGACGCCAAAGTATATGACGTTTATGTGGAAGATGCTGGAGGCTGGTTGGGAGGTAAAAATTCACACGGTGAAAGACTCGAAGTATGTGTTTGTAGAAAAAGGCGACCTGATATTTAAAATTAGATTCTCAAGCCACAAACCATCATTTCGACGACAACAAAAAAACGACTGCGATTTCTATGTCGGGATATCGCACAAACAGGTATTCACAACCGACGAGATTATCAAAAAAATTAAAACTATTGAAAATGGAAATAAGAATAGAAATGACTCAAGCTCAAATAACGAAGCTGGAGTCGGGGAGGGTTGAGTTTGATTTACACAACGAAGATGAAGGCCATTGTCACATTGTGGTGACTAAAAAAGAAACCGAGACTTGTTATGAAATAGACGAAAAAAGACCGCCATCATGCCCTACAAATTGCAGAATACACAGTTAATATGAAAACGTGTTACTGCTGCAAAATCAAAAAAAATATTTCTGAGTTTGGTAACCAAAAGCAAAAGAAGGATGGGTTACAGAGCAACTGCAAACATTGCACAAATTTAAAACTCCGAGATAAAAGAAAAGGAACTGGACCAACTAAAGGAAGTTATCTGTGGCACCTACAGCAATCAGGGATGACAGATTATTACAAGCGATATACAACTAATTCATGAATCAAAAAAAATGGCCAGATGTAATTCCTTATCCAAATTGGTCAAATAGTCAATTATCAGTAGTAAGACACTACGGATCTTGTCAATTAAACAACGAGCGATATATTCTGGATTTCGATAACTGCGAGAAAAAAGAAGTTGACGGAGTTGAAAAATATTTTCCAGATTTGATTTCGCCAAAAGAGCAGAAAAGACGAGGAATTAAACTAAAATAACCATGAACGAAATAATTAAAACAGAATACGACGAGCAAGTTGACTACGAATTCCTTGAAGCGATGGGGATCAAAGTGGTGAAGTACCAGCCATGGCAACTAGGGCTGACATACCCAGACCTCACAGGAAAGTTTCTGTGGTACCCAAAGAAAGGGACACTTATGTTCGAAGGTGAGTACGCGATGGTAAAGATTGGTGAAACCGGGGACTATTGTGCCGGACAATCATGTCCAGATGCAGACGCGACCGAAAAAGTATATAATCAAATTATCAAAAAAGTAAACGAACAACAATCATGACACTAGCAATAGCAATATATCTTTTTGGAGTCGTACTGTTTATTTTATTTAAAGTAATCGTATGGCTACAAGAAGCCGAGTAATAGATGATATGAGTACCTGCACAGTATGTAAACGAGAAGGGCAACTGAGACTGGATTTAAGATCCACGGCTGCATACTGCGGTACACATTACATCATGATAAAAGCCGCCGAGAGCAGAATGAAGAGCGACTTGGAGGTATACGCAGCTACCAAATGATATCCCCAGGGTTATGCACAAAATAGGTACTTGTGTCGACAGCGACATATAGTATACTAGTCGAAGGTTTAGATTCCTCAAAACAATCAAAATCTGACGGCGTAAGACCGTTACAAATCAAAAAAATAACAATCAAACAATTATATGGGATTAGACAATCGAGAGACGGGGAACTACATTACTATTTTAGAAGGCAAGTTTTGCATTCGAGTACCGCAAGGGACTGAAGGAGCGACCGCCCGAGTTAACAAACTAGGTAACACTGTACATGAAAAATACTACAGCGAATTCACAGGGAAGTTGGTCGGGATCAAAACCCAAGATTCGTCATATGGTAAGAACTGGATGTTTCAGTTCCAAGATAATGGAGAAATCTTTAATCTACAGTTATCGTATAGTAATTCTTTTGCGAAGAATATACTTAAAATGTTGCCGAACGTCGATTTAGACAAAGAGATGAAAGTGCAACCAGCACAAAAAATGGAGGATGGGAAAAAGAAATCATCACTATTTATTTCTCAAGATGGGGTGACACTGAAGCACGCATACACGAGAGAGAACCCCAACGGACTTCCACCAATGACTCAAGTGACAATTAAAGGGGTGCAGCAATGGGACGACACCGACCAGGTTAACTGGCTATACGCTATGGTAATGGAGCACATTGTGCCAAAATTGCCAGAGAAGCAACCTGTAGCGCAAGCCACAGCAGCTGATCAAGCAATGGAGGTAGAAGAGCAAGTTGGAGGAAGTGACGAAGTCGCGGACGAAGACGACTACTAATTAAATTCATATTTTATATGTCACCAGAACCACAAAACGACGATCAAAGGCTTGAAGAGGGGGTAACTACTCAATCAGAGCAGGGGGCTCCAGAAGAGACTCCAGAAGAGACTCCAGAAGAGACTCCAGAAGACGAGCAGACTCCAGCTGAATCAGTTGGATTGGCTCAATACCGCATCACAGGCATGGTTGACCAATTCGATGAGCAAGGAGTTATCCGTGGACAGTACGCAGCAGGGTCAATTCAGACGCTACCTGAAACTGTCGGAGATGCCGCAGTTGAAGCTGGGCAAGCAAGCAAGGTACAATAGAGGAACACTCATGAAAAACAATACTTCGACAACGACAATCCAGTCATACACACAACACAGAACGGATTTTCAGCAAAAAATGTTGCCTTGTCGAAGGGGCTTTCCATTTTAACTGAGAGTCCGTTTTGTTTTGTGTGTGTGACAATCAACTTTGATTAGTTGATCCCCGTTGAAATATTTTTAACTAATTGGTGTGGAGACTAATTAGCCATAAAAATATTTCACGGAGATCAGTTCATCAGAACTAGTTCCAAACAATCATGCCATTAAAAAACTATAAATTTCTAGATAGCTTTCCCGACCATGTATTTCGGTACCTGGACCAAACGGGTGAAGGTCGACCGCCAGTATCATCTGACGTTCGTCGTGACGACCTCAATAAGAAAATGGGGTATGAATCCTATTTCACAGTAAACGGATTCCAAGGATCACCTGATGCAAAAAAAGAAAGCTGTACGTCACTCAATGCTTTTTTTGTAGACATTGACGATCGGAAGGACGAAGCAGAGCTAGAGTTTATAAAAGACAAACTGTGCCCGACATTTATTCTTGAGACAGGTAACGGGTATCACTTGTACTGGGTACTTGACGAGCCAATTTACAAAGAAGAAGTAACCGCTGAAGAATGGCAGTTGGCTATTGCGCGGTGGGAGAGGATCGAGCAATCGGTTGTAAAAATACTCAAGGGCGATCCCGTGGTAAAAGATCTGACTCGAATTATGCGAATTCCAGGCACATACTACTGGAAAAAATCTGGCGATGCGTACAAGGGTGGGGTAAAAAACGCCCCGTTTAAAATCAAAGGGTTATTTAAACAACCATCTGCAACTTACTCAATGGACCAAGTCGAAGAGGTATTCCCGACTGAAGCGCAGCAGCTAGTCGCACCATTCCCGGAGACAGCCCAGGGTGAAAAGATGCAGAAATATGCAGATGCGGAACGCAAAGGGTTTTTCGACATGGTCAACAAGGCGTACCCAATTGAGGATCGACCGTCATTTCAAAAACTAATTTCTGGTGAAGCTGGGACATTACCACCGAACATCGCGTCACGTAATATGGCGTTGCTGATTGTGGCGACACAAATGCGGCAAGCGGGCTGGAAAAAAAAGGATGCGCTTGAGCACATCATGAAAGTTGGCTGGCACGGTATCGAGTCTGAGCGCAGCGGGCCTCAAGAGATTGCGAACACTATCAACTCAGCTTTTGAAGGTGATTACACATACTCGTACAAGAACGATGTGATTGCTTACAACATGAGCCCTGAAGAGCAGGTGAAGATCCAGATGGCATACACTGACGTTGCCAAAAAGAAAAAGGACACTGACAAAGTTCGGTTCAGTAACTACGAATACGAAATAGTGAGTCGGTACCCGCACCTCAAAAAGAATGAGATTGGGATCGTATTCAATTATTACGATGGTGTATATAAAATGCTATCCGACCAAGATTTGTCGGGGATCGTGCTCAATATGCTGCATGAAGATATGTTGTGGGGGTATAGAACCAAACGAAATGTGTCCGACAAAGTAGCGTGTCTCATTTCGATTATTCCCGACTTGGTACTAACTCCAGACAAGGGTGATTTCTTTAACGTGAAAAATGGACTACTACAACTATCGACAGGTGAACTGAAAGAACACACTCCAGACTTTGTAACTCTGATCCAGTCGCCAGTGGTGTTTGATCCAGCGGCAACCGCTCCAACGTGGGCAACGTGTGTGCAAGCGTGGATGGAAGGATCTGAAAGTGAAGAGAAGGCCAGGCTACTCCAGCAATTTGCGGGGTACTTACTGACGAGCTCAGTAGCATATGCAAAAGCCTTGTTTATTGTTGGTGATGGTGGAAATGGTAAATCAACTTTTATCGACACATTAGCGATGGTAATTGGTAAGCAAGCCACCTCTAACATTGACCTCGAAGGGTTGTACGGCCAATACGGGATGAAAGGGTTGATCGGGAAGCGCCTCAACATTATTGAAGAGGTTAGCGGTAACTACTATCAATCACACAAATTAAAGAAATTAGTAAGTGGTGAAGCAATGACTATTGATGTGAAGTTTAAAGATCAGCTCGATTTCCGACCTGAAGCCAAGTTTGTATTTTCAGTGAACACTATGCCGCGAGTAGACGACTCATCGAATGCTACCGAAAGACGTATGGCAGTGGTGCAGTTTGGAAATAACTTCCGAGACAATCCAGATATGGATCTCAGGTTTGGTGAAGGAACCTTGGCAAAAGAATTGTCAGGAATTTTGAACTGGATGGTCGCTGGGTTCAAAGACTTACAGAAAGAACGAAGGTTTGTAACCACGAGAGAGCAAGAAATTTCATTGGCTGAATACCGAGAAGAAAACTCTTCAGTGGATGGATTCATTGCATCATGCCTCGACTTTGACGAGACGAAGGTTTCTATGACCACCAAACTATATGGTGAGTATAAAGATTTCTGTATGCGCGACGGTCGGAAGTATAAGAGCAGCGTGGCATTTACCAAAGAACTCAAGGCGTATGGAAGACGTACTGGTAAATTCATCTACATCGAACGAACAAACGGTCACAATCCTGGTTTTTTCAAAGGGGTCGATGTGGCCAGTAGTTGGGCTGACGTTAACTTCGAAGACACCACCCCCCGAGTTGACCTGAACCGCGTGTCACATTATCCGCAAGATTTAGACTTCTAATATGGAATATCAAATTGATTACACAGTAATAGATTGGCCTCAAAAATATCCGGGGATTAACTTCTACGATATACAGAAGGAAATTATTATTGAGAATAAACAGACAACAGGAGTGTTCCTCGGTACTGGAGTCGGTAAGACTTTGACGTGTCTGGTGCTTGGTGAAGGTCGTATATTGGTAGTGTGCCCAAAGCAGCAAAAACTTGATGAGACGTGGCAAAAGAACAACAACAAATTCAACTTGGACCAAAATCTCACAGTTATGTCAAAAGAAGAGTTCCGCAGGGACTGGGATTCAATCGAAGGTTTCGATACTGTTATATTCGACGAAGCTCACAATATGCTAGGTGTATTGCCAGAAACCAGGCAACGGAATCGGATTCAGATACCAAAAGCGTCACAGATGTTTGAAGCAGCCTATCAGTACCTGCAAAAACACCCTCCTAAGCGATTTTACATGGCTACAGCTACTCCAAGCAGTAAACCAATGAATGCGTGGGCTATAGCGAAGCTACAGGGCAAAAACTGGGACTTTTTTAAGTTCCGAGAGACGTTTTATTTCCGAACCATGATGGGTCGACGACAAGTGTGGCTACCTCGAAAAGATGAGGTGACCAGGCAGCGATTGGCGCTGGCGGTACAAAAAATGGGGTATACAGGCGGGCTGTCTGATTTTATGGATGTACCTGAGCAAACTCATATTGATGTAAAAATTGATTTGTCAGCTGAGCAAAAAAAAGCGATCAAAAAACTTAACGAAGAAGAAGCCGATCCGTTAGTGAAACGATCACGGATGCGCACGATCGAGAACGGGATTTTGTACGGAAAAGAAGTGGAAGCCGTATCAGAAAAAGAGGACAAGATGATTAAATCAACGACGTTTTTTAAGAACGGTAAAATTGACTACATCATCGAAAGGTCAGAAGAGTTCAAAAAGATATTTGTGTTTGCGGCTTACACCGCGCAAGTGGAAGCAATTCGAGAAGCGTTGATGAAAAGTAAATACCCGGCTGAGAAGATAAAAATAGTGACTGGTCAAACAAAAGATCGGGGTACAGTGTTTGATGAGATGGAGAAAGCTGACTCAGGGATCATTATTGTAGCAGCACAGATTTGTGAAGGGTACCGAGTACCGTCAGCCCCGTGTATGATTTTTGCGTCAAAAAGCAACCGCTACGTTCACTATGAGCAGGGAAAAGGAAGGATTCTTGATGGTCAACACCTCAAGAAAAACCTCTACATCCACCTTGTCGTTCCAGAAGGGGCGGATGCTGATTGTCATAACTCGATTATGTCGGGCCAGGACTTTCAGGAAAAATTATCAGTATTATAAATTAAATAGAATAATATGAAAAACCTAAAAGTGCGACTTAAACAAGATGGATTGATATGAAAAACTTATTAGAGCTACTGCTGACGCTTGTTGTAGCAGTCGGCATGTTTACAGGCTTATTCCTGTTTATAGCTGGTATTGCTCTAGCAGTAGCCTCCCCACTTATCTTAATAATCTGGTTAATTCTACAAGCGATATGAAAATAAAGTTTGAAAAACCATTAGCACAACAAAAAGCTGTAAGGTTATACAAAGAAGATGCCCAGCTTGTAGAAAAAATTGCTTTAGATGAAGGGATCGAACAAACAGGCGTTATTAGAGATTTAGTGCGAGCGGCATTAGAAGAATATAGAAAATGTAACCAGATAGTAAATAATTAGTATGAAAAATAAACTAAAACTTTTTAGGGGGTACATCAGAATGTTTTGGGGAGAATGTCCACAATCATTAGAGTAGTTAGATATTAAGATATGACAACCCCACCAACCCCACCAACCCCACCAACCCCACCAACCCCACCAACCCCACCAATCCCACCAACCATTGAACAAATAGAAAACCAAAACCAAAATATTTGGGCATGGACAATTCCGTCTAATTTATTAGTATCGTAAATGTAAAGTATGAAATCCAGCCCTCGATGTCCGTATTGCAATAAGACCCTAATCGTACCATCGTGGGCGTTTTGTAATGATCCTGGATGTCGAGAAACTAATGCTAAAAAACACAATGAAAAAAATAAACAACAGCGGAAACTTGCCCGAAGATCCATCAAAAATGACTCGTAAACAACGGCGACAGTGGTATCATGATAATAAGAAACGATTCAATTTACCTCGATGGGGAGAATTAAAAAGTTTGGCAAATAATAACTAATGTATGCAACTAAAAACAATCATCTACACAACATCACGAGTCGTTTGGTTTAAAAATGAATTTGAGAAAATGTACGAGGTGATTCGCCGATCTCGCGGTGTTACTGTACATCCATTTAAAACAGTTTATTTCAAACTTCCTGAGAACGTACCAACACTTGAAAGGTCAAATGGTGGAGTATATGTTGATTGGGATTGGTTTAAAAAGAACCTACCGCACGGAGAAAATAACGCTGTATGTCTTCACATCACCAGACGAGAACGTGACGTAATCGGCATGAAGCACTCATCTCCAGGTAAAGCTCTTGGTGGAGTGTACGACAAAAACTCGAACGATGGAGTGTTTCGGTTTGTGGTTATTGCTGATCGTCGGTCACAAAGTTATGACGGAATGAGTACGTTTATGCGAATTTTTCTCCATGAACTGTCACACGGATTTGCTCATTGGAGAAACGTAATTGATTACACTCACTTGTGGGACGGGCTACTTAAAAATATCAGAGGAATATTTTTCCTTCATGATTTCTCAACCTGGAATGCCTTAATTGCTCAAATTAAAACTCTTACAAACAAAGTGAACTTTCTCAAGTCTCAAGTTACACAATTGCACCCTCCAGTTGACGCCGCATTTATGGATCAGATCTCACAACCTTTTGGTGTCCGTAATTCAATTTACCCCTTAACTGGTCACCACGTTGGAACTGACTTTAGAACTCCGGTTGGAGAAAATTGTCACGCTCTAACTGATGGTGAGGTTGTAAATGTAATTGAAAACCACCCAGTGCTAGGAAACGCTACATATTTCAAATACACCTGGCAGGGTCAGACGTACACATCAAGATACCTGCACCAGAGCAGAACAGGTACTCTAGGGCTCAAAAAACGTGGAGAGAATGTAGGTGTGACTGGGAACACTGGTATGTCAACTGGACCACATATTCACTTTGATACCTCCCGAGGTGATTTCAGTTTGTTTGGACTCAATAGTCGAAACTTCCGTAATAAATTTGTTGATCCAATGTCATTTAAATATGAAGGAGTCAGCAAGTAACACAATCCTCAACCAATACCTGAGAGAAACCAGGATGTACTGCTACTACGAATTAAAGGTCGCCAAGGCGGGTCGATTTAGTTTTGGCAATATTGAGACTAATCAAGATGAAGGATTACCCGCTCTAGCAAAAGAGGGGTTGGTCTGGAAACTGTCCGATGAAGATTCAAGACAGAAGCCTTGTGATGGTTTCTGCACCCCACCCCTACCTGCATTTCTGGTCGTGAAATTTAAGAATAAGTTTTATTTTATTTTGTACGAAGAGATAACTAGACTAAAAGATTCTGGTAAAAAATCTATTGACGAAAAAACTTGTGCAGAGTTATCCACCAAGTTACTCACAGTGTAGATGTTGACACCGACAGCGACATAGATTATACTGGCGAAGTAATACAAACATAATCAATTAAAAATGCCAGTCAAGAACACAAAGAAGGAACCAATGCACCGAGTCAATACTCGGATCCGTAACGAACAGGCTCAGTTTATTAAATCTGAGTCAAAGAAATCCAAGGGAGAGTTTGGAGAGGGTGATATCCACCGTCAACTGCTCGATCTTGGTATCACAGCTTACAAATCTAAGAAATAACTATGAGTAATATTTACGAAGAATACGCATTGCTAGATGCCCAAGAAGCCGTAATCAAAGCCAAGAAAGAACAACTGCGACCAGCTATTATTAAGATGATGGTTGAAAAAGGAGAGAAGAAAGTAGAAACCGGAGTTGGGAGTTTCAGTGTTGGAAAGCGAAAAGTTTGGGCTTACCCTGAATCAGTTACTGCCATCAATGACCAGTTCAAAGCCGCAAAAGCAAAAGCTGAATCAACTGGAGAAGCAACGTGTGAGGAGGTAGAACAATTACGATTTACAAAAGCAAGTCTGTAGTATGGCTCAGTCAAAAACCAGGCTTACCCTCATGCAGCGAATCAAAAAATCTTTGATTCCAGGATGGAAACGAAAAGAACTCCGGATCAAAAGTCGTGAGCATCGACGATGGGCTGAGGGATGGAAAAGAAATGCAACCTATAAAGGCCAACCATTAACTAGAAGTATGATCCGTCGAGTTGGATCAAGAATGGAAGCAAAAAAGAGAGGTTTAATCTAATAATTTAATTACAATGCCAACAAAAAAAGAAACCACTACAAAAGCAGTGGTCAAAAAGACAACTAAAAAAGTACCTGCCAAAAAAGCAGTTGCAAAAAAGCCAGCAGTAAAAAGAGTACCAAAGTCAAAAGTGACACTAGTATCATTTGAAGTGACTGCTGTGATTCCTACTCAACAGTACGGAAATATCCAACCAAGTATCACAGTTAACGCCCCGACTATCGAAGAAGCTCGAGCACATGTAATGCCAATGATTGAAGATATGTTCAAGCAGTATTCTGAAGTAAGGCCGGGATTCCTTGGTCGAGTGACAGCTACTGAGAAGGTGGTAAAGCCAATTATTGCTCCACAACCTGCTCCTGGCGCAACGCCGACACAACCAAACAAGCCGGTCACACCAGCACCAGCACCAGCACCAGCACCAGCACCAGCACCAGCACCAGCACCAGCACCAGCACCAGCACCAGCACCAGCACCAGCACCAGCACCAGCACACTGTCACGAGACACT
>Ga0136586_1000071_pt1 | contig 25622 bp, 33 predicted proteins | sample AntRauMFilla1562_FD_104926 | JGI IMG/M metagenome (GOLD analysis project Ga0136586, IMG submission 104926) | Saline lake microbial communities from Rauer Islands, Antarctica - Metagenome Filla 1 #562 | ecosystem: Environmental > Aquatic > Non-marine Saline and Alkaline > Saline | place... | reverse complement strand
TAAAAAGGCTTAATCCAAAATCCTTATTTAGAGTGAAATCATCTCTGAATTTTTTCGTAATGGTTATAGATTTGTGATTCACGGATAAGAAATGATTTGACTTATAAATAAATCGGAAGTTTTTCCCACAACTAGTACACCGGCACGAATTCCCCATTTTTATATAGACCGACTCCCCACAATGGGGGCATTTTTTCGGGTTTATGATATGGTTTTTTTCCATGATTTTTTTGGTTAGTTATGAAATATTCCTAAAAGGGGCGATTGATAAAATAAAAAGATTGATTACTCGGCAAGAATAATTGTCTTTCCAGCGTGATTAAAAGTGACTTCTTCGGTAAATCTTTCTCTTATTTTTTCTTCAAATTGAGTGAAAGAATTTGAGTTATTTGAAACCACTGCGGAAGTCGTTTTTTGAGCGTAAGGATTTCCGTTTTGGATTACTTTGTAAGTTAATTTTACAGTTTTCATAATATTTTTTTTAAGGTTTATAATATTCCTAAAAGGTGCGATTGAAGTAATTATACTAAATGAAATTAGCTCTTATCCGGCCAGAAGCAGTGAAGTAGACACCGTGAACACTCCCATTTTCTTGAGCTTGAATAATTGATTTTGCATAATTTACACTGCAAAATTCTGAAAGAGACTCTACGTTTAAATTCAAAAATCTTACTACTTTTTCTGAATCCTTACTTTCGTGAACTGCGATACTTACTTGATTTTCCATGATGTTGATTTAGATTGTGATTACCTGATTTTCTATACTGTAAATATACATTAAAATATATATACAAGTCAAGTCTTTTCCCAAAAAAGAATTGAATATTTTTAAATTATTTTTTGGGAAAACCTATCGATTAATCCGACTGTCAGCCTCGATCTCATTTAACACTCGGACGCCATCCATGATGTCGCGGGGATCATTGTAGACTCGCAGTTTGGATGGCCACTGCTCGAGGATGGATGCGATCGCATCTAGCCTCATATTCATCTCGCCAAATTGCTCGATCATCGACACTACCTGTTGCATGTCGGCAGTGCCACCGATGTTTTGTGGCAGCTGCATGGGAGTGGAAGAGGTGACTCCACCGACTGCAAAAGGTGTGGCACGTCGGCGCTCTGCTTCTAGGTAGCCAAATATATTCGCATACTTGGGCGATCGCATCATCCAATTGGGACCCACCCACTCGGAACCAGCCTCACCGATCACTCCGAAAGATGCACTCCCTACATGACCACCACCGGCAAAGCTTCCGACGTCCTTAGCCGATTTACCGTTGGGCATATTCCAAGAACCATTTGCTCCCATCACCATATCGATCACCTGACCTGATCCGGTAGATCCACCTTGAGCGTATTTGGCAGTTCGGATTCTGTTAATTGCGATTCCTGCTCTGGCTACTGCTATACCAGTCTGTACGGCTCCGACTATAGGACCGGCAATAGGTCCAAGCGTAGCTGCACCTGTCCAAATCGCCTGCACTTCCCGGATTCCCATGCTTATAATCTGACCTATTTCAAGAGCTTTCATGGCAGTTGCCAAGGCTTTTCTTCCCTTTGCTTCCTCTCCCATCAGTTCCAAACCCAACTGGAGAAATCCTTTAGCCGCTTCAATGCCCATCATTTGAAGCTCAAACTTGAAGTCCTCAGCGCGCTGGGCTTCATCAATTTTATTCTGGGCAATATCCTGATCAATCTGACCTATTACATTTTGAAGTTTCAAAGCCTGGACAGTTTCGCCCTCTCCGGAGGCTTCGAGTAAGGCCAGCTTCTCAGCTGCATACTCGCGCTGAATCTGAAGTAAGGCTTCCTTCTTTCGCATCTCCGCATCCACGGCACCAATCAGCGAGTTTTCAAGAAGTAAAGTTTCGATCTCTTGATCCGTGTCAAATTGATCCAGTTTCTTCTCCAAATCTTCCTCCCGCTCTTTTTCTTGGAGTTCGGCCAGTTGGATTCTATTCTCCTGACGCTTCATTTCGTCAAGTGCTGCGAACTGATCTCTGATATTCTGACGCTCTTCCTCTGTCAGCGTCTCATTCGCCAGGATAGCAAGCCGTTTTTCTTCCAATATTTCCAGCTCACGAGTCAGATCAAGATTGAGTTTAGCTTCTTTTTTCGCCAAACCGTCATCCATCAATGCAATGGTGACATCTGCTAGATTCTTTTCCAGATCACTGGCTGCTTTTCCGTATTCCTTGCGCAAGGAATCAATCCGCTTTTGGTTTTCATTCTCTTTTTTGACGGTCTCATCAGACCGCTTCATATTTTCAGCGTGGATCTCCTTGGAAATACTATTTTCCAAAGATTTAGCGGATGATCTTTTCTTGGCGGCCATCGCTTCAAATTGAATCCGTTCTGCTTCAAGGCTTGCTAGTTCCTGATATCCCTCACGACTGGTATCATTGAAAGTCTGCTCCAATTTCATCCTGTCAATCTTCAGGTCTAAAAATCCCTGCTCCTGAGCCAATAATTCATTTTGAGCCTCCTTAGCATCCTGAGCCGCTTTCAACCTTTCAACTTCTGATAAGGTCTGATCCTGGGCTATCTCTTTTCCTTCCTGATATTTTCTATTGAGTTCAGCGCGACTCTTTGTAAGCTCGATTTCAGTTTCCTCTATCTTGACATTCATAGCAGCAAGCTCCCCACCTTGCTTGATTCCGTCTTTAAAAGCCGTCCCAAGTTCCGAACCTGCCTGAACGGCCCCCTTACCGATGGTCTTAAATCCATCGATTACATTCCCATTCAGCATTTCACTAAGTCCCTTGAATACATTCCCTCCAAGATTCTGTACTACACCGGTGATTTTCTGAAAGATCACATTCAGTGGAGTCAGTACCTGATTCACCTTGTCAATACCGGCCTGAGTAGAGGTGAGGTAACTGATCAGCGATCCGAGAGCAATCACCAACAATCCTATCCCTGTACTGGCAAGTGCGATCTTGAATAAGTGAGTGGAAGCGGTCACCGCTTTGATCGTCATATTAGCCCGAGTCATGGCCGTGGTTATCGTGGTGATGATCCCTCCAAATGGAGACATCATCAACGCTTCACTAGACATCTCCTTAAGTGACTTCGAGGCACCGGTGGCAGCGCCCTTGGTTTCATCGATCTTTTTCTTCACCTCCTGAAACTTGGCTGATTTTTTCACGAACTCCTCCGAATTAGCCGGGAGCTTACTCATTTCGGCATAAAGGATACGTGAGGCTTTCTGCATCTCACTCAGAGAGGCATTGACCGAGGTGCCATCGGCTATGATTTGAATCTTTCTTTGCTCGGTTTTGGCGGACATAGTTCGGTATTTTCCATAAAAAAAGCCCCAATTAAGGGGCTTTTAGAGGACATATGAAAAGGCAAGTTCTAACAGCCGATTGAAGCGATAGAAATAACGGCTTCAATCGGCTGTTAAAAGAAAAACCGACGAATTTTTTTCCACAACTTTACACCAATCATAACAGCAGTAATACCACACATTATTGCTAAACCAATCGCCCACCATTCAGTAAATTTTCCGATTGTGTAAAGATGTATCCATGCCAATGTTCCAAGTGTGTTTAGTAATAAAATGACTAAACTAACCTTAATAGAAAGATGATTCAATTGTGGATTTTGTGCCTTATTTCTCATTTTCCTGTTTATTTAAGTCATTACTATTATTAAAGTTTTGTGTCTCTAAATCAGAGACTAAATATAATTTTAGACCGTTAGAACCAAACTTTACTCCTGAAATACAGAATTCCTACCAATTGATTCCAGTTGATCCAGGTAGTTATTTGAAACTTTTGTCTTTTTACCTGGGAGCCTTGGGAATTCACTGTAAGTCTGTCCGTCTAGTGTTCTACCAGCTGCTTCTGGATAGTTTCCTCCCCACTGCTTGTGGAAGAAAGATGTGCCTGAAGCAATAGCCTCATCTCGGATATCTTTAATCCAATTTACTGCCTCCTGCTTTACTTTCCAGATCTTCATACCTCGATCATATACTACTAGCCCTCTATTGACTGCGTGTTTTTCCTGCCAAAGATGATTCCCCGATTCTCCACCGGTAATGATCCATTGAATACCTGATAAATTTAAACCTGTGAGTGGACCTATCAAGGGCTCTGCCGATACAAATTTTATTTCAGCGTCGATTTCTCTCAGAATATCAATTCGGTGAAGTGATTCCATATTCTCCACAGTGACTCCACACCAAAAATTAGAAGGAACTGGTCTTGTGCTAAAGTATTCTTTCATTACTTCAGGTCTTTTGGTCAATACTTGAAATTCATGCTGAGGATTGGCAATGATTACAGCTAGAATTTTATCTCTATATTCATCTGACACCTTTTCCCAGAAGAAATCTGACATAGAATTAACAAAGCAAAGCGTAGGTTCCTTCCATCCAAATGGTTCTCTCAGTTTGTGAGGTCGATAAGTAAGATCAAAGCCATTTGGAAAGGCTTTCCCACCATAGTTTTTAGCGATAGTTTCAGCATAGCAGAATCTGCATCCTGCCGAAATTTTTTGACAGCCACTCATGGGATTCCATGTCTTTTCTGTCCAGATTATTCCAGTCTTATCCATTTATTAGGGTATTGAAGTAGATGTAATTTTTACGATTGTGGGAATAGTATCTGATATCAGATACTCCCTTTATAGCTAAGTATTGCTTTAGCAATTAAGGGGCTTTTAGAGGACATTCGAATCTAGGGATCAGTGGTCAGTGATCAGTCAGCAGTGTATTAATCGGATTTTAAATATTCGTCTACAATTGTTTCTTTATCTGGAAAACTGTTAGATCCACCATTTTCAAGTTCATTCAATAATCCCAATAACAATTCACGGTTTTTAATACGCTGATTTTTGGAAAACACCTTGACTAGTTTTTCTGCTAATTCAAGAGTTGTAGTCATATAATCTTTCCCTTCACCCAGTTCACGGACATATCCACTTAATAGGACTATGGTTACCATTTCTGGATCATTCCGCCATTCTTCTTTCGTCAATCCCATTCTGAAACCAATCCTTTTAACAACTTATTTTCTGCGGCGGCCAAAATCATGAATACTCGGAGTGTGTTGCTGTCTGGGATGTCGTATTGAATCCCGTAGTCCTGGCACATCTCGATGATCTTGTAGTCGGGGAGATGTGGACAGGACTTGGATAGCTCAGCACGGAGTTTCTGGATTGGAGTTTTTTCTTCGATGTCTTCCATGCTTAGGCTTTTTGAATGTGGGTGTTGAAGCTACTCATCATTTCATAAATGTAGCTGATTGTCTCCACACATTCCTTGTAGGCCCAGACATTACTATCGTTAAGGTAGTTGGAGAGTACCGTGCGCAGCTCGTCAAGATTGTCTACCAGATCAATCCATTCTCCATCTACGAACAGATCGCAGAAGTCAAAGAAAGGCTCCAGCGCAATCTCGCAGCCTGACTCATGTCTGATCGTAAATCCTAAGTGATCCTTAGGCTTATTCATCTCCGAGGCCATTATTTGGAGCGTGTGGATTAGATCCGTATGAGCAGTGATATCCATCTTGCGCACTCGGTCATCGCTGACATTAGAGGCATACTTATACCCATCCCGAAGGTAATCACATACTGATTTGATCCGCTTGGGTAGCTCATTGGCAGGAATAGAGTCGTAGAGTGCATTTATTGCGTCTAAATTGGACAGGGTTAAGATTTCTTTGTAATTTTGCATAATCGTTTGGTCGATATAGAGTTAGACTTTGTTTGACTTTATGCCCCGGTGCTGTAACACCGGGGCTTTTTTTATTTAATCTTCTATTGATAATTGATTTACACTCTCAAATAGACTTTCCTGAAGGGATTTAGCGATCATCTTTTTATCAAGATTTCTTTGTATGCTTATCTTTCTTAATTCCTTGACCTCATCCTCTATATTCAGTATCATTCCCACTTTGCTTTTTAGGGAGTTGTACTTTTTCTCAAGACTTCTCAATCGCTGTATTTCATCAAGAGATACTTTCAGCATTATAAGCAGGTGAATAACTAGCCCTTTTTTGTACTGCTCCCAAAGTTCAATATTGAAGTTCTCGGACTTAGGGGATAGCGAACATAGCCAGTCCTGAAATACAGGAGCAGATAGGCACATCATTTCATAGGATTTACCATCCGCGCCAGAGGCTTTTACTGGTGCACACAACTGAGAAAACTTTTCATTTCTCTTGATTGTCTGAAGTTGCCCAGACCAGTTTAAACCAAGATTCTATACACACGGTCGAAGTGCTACCATTTCACCCGTGTGTGTATTCCCAGCCATTACGGCTGTTTTTTGAAATTCAAATTCTTTCAAAGAATTCAGTTGTGTGTACATGTTTTGATTTTTCATGTCTTTTTTAAAGGTTTATTTACTGTTTTTACTATTTATATTCCAAAGTTAAGAATAAAAACTTTAAACCAATTTTTTTTAATAATTATTTTTTTACTTTATTTGCATTAAATAAAGTAAAACAAAATTATGACAGCAATTACACTAAAGAAACTGCCCGATGATCTACACCGAGAAATCAAACGGCTTCAGCTTGATCTCGAAGATCACGGCATAAAAAAGTCACTTGAAGAAATCTATCTCGAGTTAATCCAAAAAGGACTTGATCTCACTAAAAAACAAAACCTGGCTTTATAGCCGGGTTTTTTTATTTATCCAATTGATAATTTTTTAAAATTTTAGTAGAGCTTCAAACAGTTCCCAAGGAGCTTCAAAATAGTGGCCGTCAAATACTTCAGCTTTGAAAGAATTGTATGTTTCTGAATAACTTCCTACTACAGAATAATTAAATCTAACCACCTTCTCTCCTTGATGATCAATAGGGAATATATCCAAAAGAAACTGAGGCTGTGGGAGGTATGAACTAGGCTCGTTATCTAAAGTAAGCCTTATTTTTTTTCCCTCGTCAAAATCATCTAAATCGCTTCTGAATGTTTTATCATTCAGGACTGCTAATTTTAGTCGGTATGCAGAGTTTGTTTTTTCTGGAAACGTATTTCTAAACATGTCAAATTCAAACTCATCTACAACCAAATATCTATCTTCTTTAAATTCATACCAATCTTTTCTTATCGAAGGGTACTTATATTTCCCAGAATAGCGAAGAAAATGAATAAGGAGATAGTCAATCCCTTTGTACTGCGCTTTTATCAAGGTAATATTAGCAAAGTTAATACTCTGCGAAATTGAAGATTTCCCATATCCAGAATCTGAAAAAAAGAAATATTTTGTAGGAATGGAATTAAATCCAAAGTCTTCATCATATTTTGTGTCTTTTCTGTCAAATTCAAGCCAATCACCGTCTACTAGCCTATAACCTTTAGCATAATCTAAAAATGACAACTTTTCAAATTTAACTTCATTAGCAACATCTCTACTCAAGGATTGTCCAAAGCAAAATTGGGAGATTAGGAATAGCAGGGAAACTAAAATAATTTTTCGCATAAGAATAGGGTTTTAAAATTTCCCTAAACTAAACAAAAAATTCACAATCTAAACCTCAGCGTCCGATCAAAGCTCTGATTTACGTGATGGGAGATTTGATCTGCTGCGATCTCCGTGTAGAGCTCACCCAGCCGGTGACGGAATCCAGCAAGCTTGCGCGTCCAGTTCTTTTTCTTTCTCCCTGATCCAATCAGTCGAGCCACAGCCACATCGTCTCTACCGATGCCTTTACCGACTCCCATATCGGTATAGATTCCATAGTACAGGTAATCAATCTCCACCATCAGCCCATTGACCAGGACTTTGCCCCGAAAGTTCATCCCATTCAGCAAGTCCCCAGTGACTCCAATCTTCAGCGTTCGAAATCGCTCACCCATTTCCTTCTTGGCAATCTCAGGAAACTCCTTTGCCAAAGCGCGGATGTTGATCTTATCGTGAATATTGATCTCTCTCACAGTTTCACCGAATATAATTTCAAATTAGTCTTGATTCGACCTCCATTGTCTTTCCCTGAGATACTGGCGCCATATTCATCGACCACCCACTTCAGTTCATCGATCATCACCTTTCGCTCGGTGTCCAGCTGTAGCAGCTGCACCAGCGTGAGGTCTACGGTTCGCTCCATATACTCGGTGTAGCTTTTCCAGTCCATCCACTCGGTATAGCATCTTGCCACAATCCCATTTTCCCCAGCCCATCGCAGCGAATAGCCGGGGGTGAGGTAGTGACCTTGTGGGTAGTCATTGCCGAGGCTGTCTTCTTTGATTCCCTCAAAGAGCATAAACCGCAAGCCTCCTCTACTCTCCAAGTCCAGCTCGAAGTCTGGACCTGATCCCGCCTGATCCACCTGGGGAATAGTCCATTCCGCTCCCGCTGGATTGGTCTCGGTAAGCATCGCAAGCGGGGAAGCTTTGCATTCGATCACCGCTGAGCCATTGCCTTCTCGGTAGTCAAGCCAAGCAGGAGTATTTTCCATCAGCTTGTCCTGACCGTCTGGATTCATCCGAAATAAGAACCCATCCGATTGATTCGGCTCCAAGGTGTAGGCGCTACTGGGATTCTTTAGCTCGGTATAGTCGGGATTAGTAATCCAATCCACAAGCCTCTTCACCGCTACCAGTCGAGTGACGGGTTCCACCACAAAGGTGATCCCAAAGAAGATAGCCGTATCGATCAGGAAGTCCCCGACTGAGATCGGCGGCACGTGACGGTTGTAGGTAATCGTACCCGTACGGTGATCGAAATTATTATAGACCACCACCTTCCGGATGGTCAGCTCCTCAGTCCATTCTCCGGTGATTCCATAATAGCCCAGGTCTTTGAAGATCCGGTCCAGCAGGTAGAGCAGAAATGGGAATGGGGTGATCGTGTGCGCATCGCCATCATCCGTGGGATTGAACAGTCTCCCGGCTCCTGCATTGTATTGATTCACATAACCGGTGGCCAAAGGATTTTTAGTCCCGTAGAAGTTGGGATTCTTTACCGTGAAGTAGGCATGATTTGCAGCAGGGTAAATGTCCGTCACATTCATATCTGATACGGCCGTACCCAAGTCTACTGCAGGCAGGGTTCGGTTCTTGATCTTTGCCTCGATATCTCCCGCATCGGAGTGAAATGAGAAATTATAGGCTCCGTCAAAGTCCCGAAGCTTCAGCGTACCCAGCTTCCACAGCAAGTCAGAGAATCGAATCTCCGCATTGGGATAGGTTCGCACCCGAGCGGTATGATTTAGGATTTTAGCAAAAGAGAACGTCCGGTTATTGCGATTGCTGTCGAGTGCGGCAATATTGTAAACCTTGGGCCCGTACAACTCACCGGGTGTGACAAATGGACTTCGCCCCGCTATGGAAAAGCTGGCCGCCTCGCTGATATCAATCAACTCTTCATCTACAGTGATACTGATCATAGTTCCGGAGTGTAGCGGCGAAGGGTAGGATAGGTAATGTCCAGTTCTATTTCGTCCAAGTTTTCAAAATCATCTTCAGGATCAAAGTCAAATCTCACCCGCACCGGCAAGTAGCCCGAGGCGGTCTGTTCAAATACCTGCTCCGAGATCGCCAATTCGGTGAGGTGCTTTCGCTGATAGCCGTTTAGCGTAGCGATGACCAGCTGACCGGTGAGCGTGCCCATCTTCGATACGGTCTCCTCCTCCCGATCTGAATAGGCAAAACCCACCGGCAAGGCTCTGGATATGGACTCTTCGGAAGTACGGAGGGATTGTTTCCCCCGACCAAAGCACAAGGTATGATCCCAAGCTCCAAGGGAATTTAGAAATAACAGCTTCTTGAAATGCTTTTTGGCAGCATACACTTCATAGGTACGCTTCTCAGACAGCACGACCTCAGCCGAAAAGACCTGCAGGTCATAGGAGGTAATGATCTTGGAAGGATTCAGCAAGTGCAACCCCAGCTGTTGAATCCCTGCCGGGAATCGATACACCTCAAAAGGTGCCACGGTATTGACCGACTTCACCACTTGATCCACAGCCGTATTGTCTGAATAGCGAATAGTGGCCTTCAGACTGAGTGCGGAGTAGATTGGATTATTTACTACGAGGTGGAGATAGGCATGCTGATCGGATGCGATTGGCTGCGTGATCGGCTGCCAAGTCAGAAAGGGCTGCGTGATGTCCAAGTAGGAATCAAAGAAAGTCTGCTTTGCGAACTCCTGATCGGATAGCCCTCCAAAGAGCACATAGAATGTATCATTGGTCGTAGTTGCATCAGGCACCGGAGGCGTGCCGTACTTCTGATAGTATCGGAGATAGAATCGCTTGAATGCCCTCGATACCTGACGTACTTGAGCATCTGCATATGTAGGAACCTGAGAATCCAAAAAAGCATTGAGCACCTGCTGCACATTGAAGGAAGTGCTTCCGTCCCGCTTGGCCGGATGCTCAGACTCGTATTTCTTGAGAAAGGAATCAGACTGATAGACTTCTTCGAGGAATACCTCACAGACATAGGATAGATTGTCTTTGCCTACTACAGAATCTACAGACAATTCAAGCCAGATTGGATTTTTGGAGAAATAGAATTTGAAATCCTGAATTACAATCACAGTGGACTGCTGGCATCCGTTGGCATCGGTGACGGTGAAGGAATAGACTCCATTATCCAGATTGGTACGATCCCGCAATACCACACCATCCGACCAGAGAAAAGAATAAGGTGCTGTACCTCCGGTGATTTGGTTTATGATGTTTTTCCCGGTCTTATTGACCGTAATCAGGATCTGAGTAGGCTGAGTGATGACGACTTGGAATAGTCGGGTACATCCTGAGGAGTCAGTAACTGTGACCGGATACGATCCTGCGGATAGATTGGTTCTGTTCTGAGCCGTAGACCCATCACCCCAAGAGAATGTATATCCACCGGCTCCACCACTGGGAGCGGTGGCTACTGATCCCACTCCACCAAAGCAAGCTGGCGGCGTGACGGTTGGATTCAACACGATCTGAGTAGGCTGACCTACTACTATACCGAATATCGTCACCTCGTTGAGTGCCGAGTCTCTGACGGTGACCGAATAAGTCCCCGCAGGAAGGCTACTTCGAAACTGAGAATTGGCACCACCATCCGACCAGATGAATACATTCCCACCACTTCCCCCCGATACGCTCAGCAAGATCGATCCATTTGGAATACCAAAGCAACTGGCTCCTACAGTAGATTCGACTGAGGCCGCAAGCGTACTACCTACAACTTGATCTTGGTTTTGATCTGCAAAAGTATAACTCCAATTTTCCTCTGAATAAGGCGAAGCAAAACTCTCATAGCACTTCACATCCTCAAAGGTATGGGCGGTCACATTTGGTGGAAGTGTGAGGCCTATCTGATACGTACTTGTGCTACTACCAAATGAATCTGTGATCTGATACTGCACATTGAAAAAAAGTGTCAATCCAAATGGGACGGCCTCTGATAGTGTTACTTGGATATTCAGATACCCAATCAAATCATCAAGTGTTCCTCCAGGTGCAGCTTGGATATTGCAAAAGGTAATATTGACCGTAGCATCTACGCTCCCGGATACTCCTCCGTTGATGTAATTATAGGTTTTGGTAGACATTAGTCAAATAGTTCTGAATCGAATCGATTCAAGTCAAGGTGAAAATCAATTTCATTGGGTATGCTGATCGTGAAATAAAACTTCGTACCGGCAAGGCTGTCCACTTCCAGATTGGATATCTTCTCCATCATGGTGTCATTCCACTCAAAGTATCCTTCATTCGGGGAATCCTCATAGTATTCACTCAGAAAAGAAAGGATATCGGTACCAATCCGCTCCGTGCGGTCAAATATCTCATCCTGCTGATCCCAATTCTCCCGATTCATCCGATCGAGAATAAAGAACTCCCCTTGGAATACTTTGCGCTTCGCATCTCTGGAATCTGTGGATTCACCCTTCGCCTGATAGGAATTGAGCAATAATGCAGGGAAATAGAGTTTGTTTTTTAAGGATTTAATAAATTCCTTAATGTCTTCACGTGCCAAGACCGGATGTGATGACAGATTCATCCGTGAGAAATGAGACTCCGATTCGGTATGGTGGATATCCTTGTGATGGGTGGCCATCTTGCGAAAGAAATCTGTATAGGTCTTATGATCTTTGATCAGCATTAGGCTCTTGATTTAGAATTTCTTGCATCCTGCTGTTGCTTGGTCCACTCATCGTCTTTCAAAGTGTACTCCATCTTCAGCATTAGCTTATACATTTGGCTTTTTAGGGTTTGAGATTCGTTCCCAAACTCCGCTCCCGATAGCTTAAGGATAGTTTCTTGCCATCCAAACGAGTCGGGACCCTCCGATTTACTGGTAAACACCCGGGCAAATACCGATTCCCACTCCATCCGGCATCCCTGGTACCAGAGTACCACTGCCTGCTTGATACGGATATCCACCTTCGATAGTCTTTGAATCCGATTGAGTACCTGATGATCTGCATACGTCTTTCGGATATCTCCAACTTGATGCAAATTAATGTCAGGATTAGCCGGTCGGTATAAAATCGCAATGAGTCGATCCAAGTCACATAGTAATCCGTCTCTCCGGTAATCGATGTAAGCCTCATCCGCATCCGTCCACTCATCAGCTGTCAGTTGGGAAAAGTCCCCGACCGGTCCGATAAGTGTTCCTCCAATAGCTTTTATTTTGTGGATAGGGTTCGTGGTAAGTGTGATTTCCTTTTCGATGAAATCGACAAATGGAAAAAGATCAATCAATCGCTCGCCTCCCAACATCACCAAGTGATACCACTTGAAGCCCATCAAGATCTTAAGTAGCCCGATCCTGAATCGATTGATGTCCTGCTGACTGGAATGCAACAAGCCTGCTACCTGAATGACTTGCTTGGTAGTAAGTTCATTCCAGTTAGCAGGCACATCGACCGTGTAAGTCGTGCTGCCCAAGATCTTTCGGTAATAGATTACCTCGATCTTGCGCATGATTTAATTGCCTCGCTGAGGAATAAGTATCGGCTTGAGCCTAAATAACGGTATGGATATCTCGCCTGATAATGGTCCAGAAGGTGACATCGTAGTACTGACTCCGGCAGAAGATGCAGGCCGAATAATAAAATATCCAACGTCTTGCTTCTCTCCGGGAATCATTCTGATAATAGTATCTGGATTGCCGGATTCATTATTAACGGTATGCGAATAGTCCTTGAGCTTTCCCTCTCCATATTCCGAATCGTAGAACTGGTAGAAATCGGGAGTGCTTGTGACTATTGTTTTCACTGTGTCTTTGATCACAGCGGTCTTGCTGAGATTGCAAGAGGTGAGAAGGCCTGAAAAGAAGATCAGGCAGATAATGAGAAAGTTTTTCATAATTGAAGGAGTTTTATTAATTGTAAGAACTTAAATTTTGATTTTTTTCGAGATAAACCAGAGGACAGCCAAAACCACAAGTGTGATTGCAATCCCTCCTCCTATCCAAGGTGTGAGCGATGGTGTCCGCTCAATTTCTTTGGACAAGCCTTCCTCTGATCCTGACTCTGCTTTTTTTTTGGATCCCGTGGATTGCATCGAATCGGTCTTGGTAAAGGATACAGAATCCGAGGAGTTGAACTTCTCCGTCTCAATCGTGCTGGACTCTATCACCGGGTTGTATCCAATCGCCTGAATCGTGCGGTCAGGAAGGATCAACACGTTGGTAAGTGAATCAAACCGAATCGTAAGCAGCCCATCACGCCTGATCAGCAACTCATTCACCCGATACCAGTCGGCGTTGATGTATTCATACTTTCGGACCAAAGTGTCAGCTGTATTGATATTTTCAAACTGACTCTTCGAAGATTCTACCTTCTTCTGCGTGCGGCATGAAATCACCATCAGAAAAAAGCAAGCAGTCAATATGAATGTCCTGGCTTTCATGAGAAATAGAGATTGGATTCGGCTGTTCTTCTTCGAGTTAGTCCTCTTTCAAATGTAGATCCAGGAGATACCCAAGCCATGAATTGTTTTCGGATACCGGGCTGATTTGGATTCTGATTAATCATGGTGAGCAGTGTAGAAGGATTTCCATTCTTCAAGCGAATCAAACCCGACTTCTCTGCTGATCCATGACCGATGTTGTAGAGTGCGGAGACAAATGCAGCGAATTGATTTTCATTCACCTGAGCCGTTATAGCTTTTCTAGCCATAATCTCAAATCCCGATAGTATTACCTGAAACAACTTGTCCGCTCTTTCTTGAGTGATGATATCTCCCTCAAGTACTTTGCTTCCGTTTTCATAAAAGGTATTCCCCCAGCCTATAGTCCATTTTCCAGCCGGGCACTTGTAAGCTTGAAGAGTCCCATTGGGAAGCTTCTTTGCACAATTTTCAAATTCATGAAGGATCGCTATCCCCTTTGTGTTTGTCTTCATTTTTAGTGTCGGTTGGAATGAAATCATTGTTCTGTGAAAATTTACTCATCATAAAGTCCGCTACACTTCCATCCAGCGACTTGAGCGCAATCAAATGAAGCAGGCACTTCATGAAATTCTGAATACTGAAGAAAATAAAGATGCTACTGGGCATCCATGAAAACATCGGCTCGGCCTTGGCCATGTGAAAGGCCGCACTCAAAGCGAAAGTATGAGCCAGTAACTTTGGAGCAATTCTCCCAAACTTGTCCCAGTTGAATTTCTCCTTGTCAATCTGCATCGCTTTGATCGTTCCGAGAAGAATCTCAGCAAGCATCAGCGATATAAATACCATGTAGGTGTATAGCGGCGCAAAAATCCAGTTCTCTACCCATCCGGTTATTCCAATGCTGAATGAGAAAATCAATATTAAAGAGGTTATGCTTTTATTGGCTATCATGAAAATATAGCTGTTCATCGAGTCCCACTCTTGGAACCCAAATGACTTCGCCGCTAGATTCAATCCCTCACTCATAAACTGAATTGATTTGGTTACTATTTTTTCAATATTCATGATCTGTAGATTCTACGATCCGAGGGATGGATAGAATCTTCTTCGATTTGGGCACGGAGTGTTTTGGAATAGTTGTCCGATCCAAACCAGAGTGGGTAAATCACCGCCGTGGCATTGGTGTTCAGATACTCTTTCATATTCGATAGATAGTATCCACCACGACCACGGAGTGCCCAGGCTTTCTTTTCGATCATGGCTAAGTCTGCCATCTTGGAAGTTCGGGCATCACCGGCAAGTTCGAGCTGATTCACTACCACACCTGAGTAGTTCACTTCCACCGGTAGCGTAGTCAATGCTTCCTCTATCGTGAGCTTTGCAATCGCAGGTCGGAGGTAGTTTTCAACCAGTTTTTTGTTTTCTGGTGAAAGATTGGCGTCCGATATCTGAGCAATCAGCTCATTATACATCTCTTCCGGGAGCACTGCTTTGATAGACTGCTCCTGAATGTCAATCATAATCGTTCGGAGTGCCTGAAATGTGAGCGATGATCCCTGAATATTCTCTCCTGACTGCTCAAACTCCATAGCCGAACGGATCATCAAGCCTTTCTTTTTGGCATAATAGGCAGATCCAAGCCACTCGGGATAGTCCTGGGTGTGGGTTTCAAGCTCCAAAAGGAATGATTCTACTGCTTTGAACCCACGATTTGCAGCCACATCTCGGAATCTCATCACCTGTCCGCCGTATGCGGCTTTCTCCGTGGTCGTCTCGGTACGCATAATACCGGAATCAGAGACGAGTACTTCTATCTCGGGACCTGCTTTCCATACCGCAAGGCAAGCAAGTGCAGCCGTCACATACGGCGCAATCTTTTCCAGTCTTGGAGTCAAGTTGTTTGTATTCGTAGCCGTTATGATTTCCTGAAGCAAATCAGACCCGAGGTAGAATGTGAGATCCTGCATCTCCACTTCGTTCAGTGCGGGAAGCAGCGTCTTGATGTCAAGTCCATTTGCTACACGGATGTAGTTTTGAACTTCTGCGATGGTGGTAATAAGTTGTGCCATTACGAGGATTGTTGTACAGGTTCAGCCATAGGATTCTTTGACGGCGGTAGATCCGCAGCGGCAGAACTTGAAGCGTTCAGCGAGTTTCGGGATTTATAGCAGTAGGAGGGCCACTTGTTGAAAGTGCCTATCCATGACAGTGGCTCCAAGAGTATGTCTTGATGGGATCGGATCGTGTCGAGATAAATATTGAACGCTACTCGCTTGTCAGAGCCAGAACCAGCGCCAAGTTTTGAACCGGGTTGTGCTCCGACAATAGCGGGATCCATTCCAAGAGAATACAACAAATGAGATGATGCCTCATTTGAGTCCTCGATGTACAGGCCATCCTTTATTTTGTTATCAACTGCATCGATTCTCCAGCCTTGATATTCTTTTTGATGGGCTGGATCAGAGATGTAAGTGACCATCATGGAGTTTCCGGCTGCCTCGTCTCCTTTGAAGAAAGATTCAAATCGGTCAATCTCAAGATTCTGAACAGCCAGTCGATCTTTTTGATCCATCTTGGAAAAGCCCGGATACTTCCATTCCCACCACCAGCTCGGTACCTGAATCAGACTCTTCAATGAGATCTGATTCTTCATGAGTGCCTTTTTGAATTTGGGAATGGATTGCGCTACGTCAAGCCATCCCGACTCACGCGCTGCATTCCAATCGACTAAGGGATAGTGAATCTCATCCTCAGTAGGATAGGCAAGCGGATAAATCAATTTGAAATCTATCCCTGCTCGATAGCTTTCAGGATCTGCATAGATGTCGATGAGTGTAAGTTTCTCGACATAATCAGATTGCACACTCATCACTGATTCCCAATCAGCACACACATATCCATTTGGTATTTGCCCTGATTCATTAGGCTTCGCAAATCTAAAGTGAGCGGTTTTGTAACAGGATAAGGAATACACCTCAGATCGATCCGCCGTAAATATGAGTTTCGGTACTGCGAAGTAGAAGTAATAAAAGTTTCTCAGCGCTTCAATGTAGTAGCGGTGGATATGTGATCGCTTAAAGAAAGCTTCGACCTTTGGATCAATGACTCTTCGGAATTTCACATTGCCATTCCCATCGTCTTCATTGAATCCGTAGATGATTTCATCATAGGCAATCTCCGCCTGCTTCTTCAGCGTAGGACCGATGATTGTATTCTTACGAATCTCTTTCAAGACTCGCTGAGGAAATAGATTGTCGGTACCCCACATGACTATCTCCGAAGATTCATTGGATTTGATAGTCGGTACCTTCATCAAGTGATGAGCTTTCGAATCAATTGTCTTCCAAATATTCCCTGAGGCTTTGGAATACACCACCCCGGGATTAATCCCTTCAATTACATTGCTCATATTAATAGAATACTTTTTGTCCGTTGAATTCGAGAAGTAATCGGATGTGAAATTTTCGCCTCATGCCATTTTGCAGCAACACATTGCGAGTGGCATTTGTATAGTGCTTTGGTTTTTTTGAAAATTCAGTAACAGGCAATTGAGGTTTTTCAAAACCTGATTCCCTAGCATTCTTTTGATTGAATGACAGCATTACATTCTCCAATTTTATTATTTCACCACCTGTTTTCCTGTTAGTATCACAGGTCACAAATGTGATCGAGAAAGGATTTTCGGTTTCCATTTCTGCCATCGCATCTTTGAGATGAATAATTTTCATATTCAAATTTCAATAGAGTATCCAATAATATAGAGGACATGCAAAATCCAGTTTCTTCTAAATTTTTATATCTGCAAACCAAAAAGTTACAAAAATTTGATATTTAGATTTTTATAAACGATACGTTCCCAGCATACTGCAAAATCGCAGGATCGTCCCAGCCATGATCTGTGGGAATTTGGCAATTTCTTTCAAAAAAAAAGGATATACGAACGCGGTCGGATATCCTTTCACTATAGTTTAAATCTTGTTTTTAATTCCCGATGTAAGCAGGCATCGTTGAGAAGGGATCGCGAACTATCCCAGTCAGATTGTAGTCAGCGGTGTCGCTTAGGTGAGTAGCTTCCTCTTGAGGTATGAGTGCATTGCGTTCACTGCTCTTATTCTTTTCGATTCCATTCCTTCCTTCTTTTGCAGGAGCATTCTGCATGGATATAAATGTGGCGTTGCAATTATCAAGATTGAATTCTACCAATGGAAGTGATGGATCAGTAGGCTTACCCTTCTTGGCATTGCTACTGTTCTGAAGCACCTTCCCCCACAATAGGTATCGCTCCATCTGACCCAATGGTACTGATTCATAACTGAGGTAAACTATCCATCCTCTGGCCTCAAGGATCTTAGAGAACTGCTCGGCATAGGTGAGCTTACTATTAGCATGATGTACGTTACCATCGTGACCATAGCTCATATAGACTTCCTTCTTGTTGTGGTAGTGGTAGTAGTCACAGAAGTCATTGGCTAACTTATCCAGCAACTCACCCTTGACATAGAGGTCTTTGATGAATCTGAGTGTGTTGATGCTTAGTAGGTATTGGGTGATCGTGAGGCTATTGATATGACTACCCCAGTCGACCGCTATCCTTAAGGGCTGACCTCCTACCAGGTCGCTATCCATACGGCAATCGGCGGTCTTAATGGCTGCTCCATCTTGAGTAAGACCTGATATATATCCCTGATCAAACTTATTGGAATAGCCGTGATCTGTCCGGTTAAGTAAGAAATAGAAGCCTGATTCAATGCCCTCAGGGAACCAGTTCAGCATCTCCACCATAAAGATGAAGTCCAATAGAGTTCGCCGCATCTCCTTGATATAGGCCCAGCCTACATTCTCGATATTATCGAATACATCGGCCTCCATATACAGGAAACCATTCTTATTCTTATACCAGCGCAATTGGCGCTTGAGCTTAAGAATCTGCTCCCATAATTCGGACATTCTACCCTTATCAGGGCAGTCCACCAACTCTTTTTCCTTCTCTACAATCTGCTGACGTATAGCCCTGAAATTGAATCCATCGTCTTCGTAATACTTGCCTGAATCAAGCATCCATTTGAATTCATGGCCATATCCCATCGAGGAGAAAAAGAAGCTTCCATGATGAAATGGGATGTGCTTAAAATACCGCATATTTCCGCGATTGGTAGGTACCACCTCAGAGTCCATGCGTTCCTTGTTGATTTCCAAGGCCTCATCTCCCAGATAGCCATCTATTGACAGTCCTCGAATAGTGGAGCCACCACCATCAAGCGATACCAGGTGAAAGAAGGTGCCGTTCCGAAAAGTGATGCAATGATCATAGTCCAATGGTGGGGAAAATGGGCTTTCAAACCGTGAATTTTTAGGTGGCCTTTTTCTGACAAAGAAATCCCTATCCTGCTTATAACCAAAAACACTCTCCAAAGTGGCTATGGTAGTCGGAAGGGTTCTTGTCAATAACTGCTTATAGGATTTTCCGATAATTGCCCAGCTGGATCGAGGCATCCACTTCACAATCATGTGAATTAGCCAAGCTATCAAAAAGGATTTTCCAGTACCTCTGGACCATATGTTTTTGGCAGAAAATGACTTAAGTACTTGGAAAATCTGCTGAGGTTTATTGAATACCGTTTGTGTTGCTTTCAGCATTTTTATTCTGATACATTTTTAGCATCATCTACGATTTGCATGAATTTACCAGAATCCACTTCTTGTCCCTGCACCGCCTCAATCACCTCATTAGCGATATCTTCAGGCAAATCTTCGTAATGATCCAAATCAATAGTCCTGGGAGATTGGCCATCAATTCCCGTTTGGATAATCAATACAAATCGAGAGGTCACGGTGTCAGTATCTCCGGTGTCTGAGATATTGTGTAGATCCCTTCTTATTTCCCTCATTTCGGCTATGGATCGATTCATCTCTTTGACATCCTTTTTTTGCGCTGCTAATTGGAAGGTTTTCATTGCGTATTCTGACAATAATACCAAGGATGCATGATAGGGTACCTCATTCAGATCTCCCCAAATTCTAGTCGCATTTTTCAAATCATACCAAGCGGTACGTGTGCTAATCGTGCCAATGTCAGGATCTTCAGTACACATTTTGACGTGTGCTTCGACTGCCTGAGATGGTGAATGATAGTTTAGTAGCAATCCCCAGATTTTCAGCCATCGTTTCATAATGATATGATCCCCTTTATGAAGCGATTCTTTTTCAATCTTGCTGATCATGAATCCGGCTATCCTGTCCTCAGGAGTATCCATTTTCACTTCGATTTTACCGCGATTCTCGGGGAATAGACTACTCATAATTCATCGATTTTAGTCGGTTTTCTATTGCTGTGTTTTGTCGGGTTCTACGGCTCACCTCTCCCAGCTTATCTTCTCGCTTCCTGTTTTTCGTGATATAGGTCATATTGTTATTGACCGTTTGATGGAGATCCCATGCATTGATGGGAATGTCGAGTTCTTGAATATCATTCTCCACCTCGCCTGATGGCAGCTGACCGTGATCATACCATCCGTCCAGCTTGGTACCAATAGCTAAAATGGCTAAGGATATCTTGTGCCTGTCAGACTTGGAAGTAGTATGAAATAATGACTCATGATATTGGCTCCTTTTTCGGATCAGCTCAAGCACCGGCTTTGGAGTGATTACCTGCTTTGATTCCTGATCTGGATTTTTCGCTACTTCTTTGGCTGATTTGTCGATTGTATTCCCAGAGATCAATTCCAGAGCAGCTGCTAGTTTCTTTCGCGTGAATGAAGTCTCGGGTAAGTCAAAAATAGTAAGCAATACCGCATCTGATCCATACTTCCGATATAGCGCTACCCCCTTGGAATAGTCTTGATCTTGCAGCCATCTATCAATATCGTCCATCACAATAGCTGATCAATGCGAGTGAAAAACTGCAATTCAAATTCGGGCTTGATTAGTTTCTTAACATAAGCCTTCACCCCTATTTTTCCATTACTGTCAAATGCTGATTTTAACCGATTATAGTGATTCACTTCGTATAATCTACAGAGAGATTTATATTTCTGTTTTGGCAAATTCTTGGAAATTTCCAGTAGGGTTTGGGTTGTTTTTTTGGTTCGCTTCATGTCTCAAACCTAAGGGTTGGAAATTGCCAATTGGAGGACATAAAAAAACCATCCCAAACATGGGATGGTTTTTACAACCAATCTTAAAACCCTAATATTTAACCTTTAATCTCTTGAGTTGCTTTTGAAGCGTTATCGGGTGATTTCTTCTTCAAGTACTTCCCTTCAGCTGCTAACTTGTCGGCATCCTCCATACTGATCGTGGTGAGATCATAAGAGCCTTTTGATTTTCCCGAAGCAATCATCACTACAGTAGGTACGATGAGTGCTTCGTACTTCTTCGCCACATGCTCAGGAAGTGACGGAACTTTATTTTTTGATTTTTCCATGGTTAGACTACATCCGGTAGAGGATAATATACAATATCTCCCTCATAGAAGTATGGCTTACCGAAGTTGGAAATCGTAGCAGTCACGCCCTGATATCCACCATCGACTTTGCCTGAACCGAACGAGAACATAATCTCTGCTTCGAGTCCATCCTCTCCCATCTGAATCCACTCACCAGCCAAAGTCTGCTGAAGTACGATCCAATCTCCATTTTTTCGGGATTGGAAAAACTCCACAATCTCAGCTGTCAAGCCTGGATGCTGGGCTACCAGACTCGGATTATTAGTTCGAGACTCTCGGTCACCTACATTCTCACCCGTAAGCTCAGCGGTGGCCAATGTAGAGTGAAATGGGATAAAACCCTTTCCCACAATAAATTCGTGACTTTCGGTGATCCTGAGCGTATCTCCAGGCAAAAGAAATGGTCCAGCAGGTGCTTTCAATCCTGTCAATGGTATAAACCAATCGCGCTCTGCAATCAGTATATTTTTACGAAGACCAGGAGCATTGTCCCTTATCTTGTTTTTCTTCAGCGATTCAAAGCCCATTAGTTGCCTCCTTTTTCTCTCAAGCAGGAATATCCCTTCTTGATGCAGTGTTCAATCAGCTTTTTGTCTTCTTTCAAAGCCTCAAGCGTGATCACTATATTTTTGCCTTCAAACCGAGCTCTTGATTTTGGATCAATCAACTCGTATTTTTTACCCTTATGAGTCAAAACAGGATAGGACCCTAGATCCTCATTCTCCTGCTCTTTCAGTGCCAGTTCATCATTGAGACTTTTTACAGCCTCTTTCAATGTGGCGTTTTCTTTCAATACCGCATTCGCTTTGGCTATTGCCTCATTTGCTACGGTCAGCTCCAATACGAGCTTTTTATTTTCTCCTTGAATAGCTTTTGCTTCTTCAAGTGTCAGTTCTTTTTCAGCCATTGAATAGTTTAATTAAAAGTGAAATTTATGAGATCCAGTTGCCCGGATCTCATAAATCAATTAGGAATATCTCTCCGTGATAAGCTCCGCTGTGATCAAAGCACCTCGGTCATTATGCACTACCAGTTCAGGCACGTCAAAGGTGCTTACCTTCTTCCAGTCGGTCATGATCTTCACAGATCTGTCCGCTTTCTGAAGGTCAAATATCCCATTGCTTTCTTTCGCAATAGGTCTGATTCGATTCAAGGCAGGAGTCATCCAAACAAAATCTCCTGCACCTACCATGGAGTGCAGTGACTGCACTTTGATAATAGATTTATCGATCAATAATAGATCTGCTTCCTGAGCATAACTCTTGTTGTATTTCTCTCTTCTACCGTCGATGTAACGATTCTTAAGCGCTTCCTCCATGAATAGAAAATCCATTTTTCTGCGAAGCTTCGGCTCAACTGCCTGAATCCACTCTTCGACTTCAGTTACAAACTCCAAAGGATCGGTTGACCATACACCTGAGTTGTTCATAGTGGATCTACCGGCAGCTCTCATCTTCGCTATGATGGTGTGAATTCCATTTACAGCCGCATTCGCAGGAGTAGCCGTAGTATCGTTTGCAAATGTTCGGACAAACGTGGTACCATTTACCGTAGGAGAGGCATTTACCCCTGTCTTTTGAAAACCCCAAAAAGACTGCTCTTCTTCCTGCTCCTCTGTAATTTTTGGTAGCAATAGGTTCACCATGTACCACATGATCACCGGCCACTTGGAGCGATCTACCTCAGCAGTAGCGGCCAAGAATCCAGCCCAAGAGTTTTTGAATCTGTCAGGAGTGAACAATTGATCCACTTTGTACTCCCCAAGCCTAGTTTCCCAAGGTTCAAAAGTACTTCCTCCTTTGGATGTGAACGGAATGCCAAATGCTTGAGTCACCTCATCTATCGTGGCAAAAGCACTTTTGTAATAATCTCCTGTGTTTGGCACAGTGGAGAAGAAAGCCTCGGTCTCAGAGGCAGCAAATAGCTGCGTCTTAATATCCCGCTCGGTTTGACCCTCAGGGGTGTATCGGGCACCAAATTCTGCGATGATCGCGTCTATATTGAAATCAGCCATTGATTATGAAAATTTAGAAATGTCGTTCAAAACTTCTTTGTTATGAGCATAGCTCATGAATTCCTCCTGCTCTGTTTTGGCAGTTTCCTCATTTCCTCCCTCAGGCTTATCCTTCTTTGGAGGCGTGTGAGTGGCACCGGCTTGCTTGCCGTATTTCTCGGCATCGGCCTTGTACTTATCCCGATCTGCCTCGGCAGTGACCAGAGATGATTTTGCAGTACTCAGGTCTGCGTTGAGCTGGGTGATGGTTGCGTTTCGGGTCTCGATCGTGCCGGTGGCAGTTTCAAGACCTGCATTCAATGCGGTCAGTCGCTCCTCTGTCACCAGTGGGGCTTCTTCCGCAGATGCCACAGCTCCAAAACCTAAGAATGACAGAATAGCCGTCATGCTAATGTTGAATTTCATGTTTGCGTTTGTTTTAGTAGTACTTGATTTTGAATTACGTGTTTCGCCTGCCGGGATCATTCCGATCAGTTCAGCGATCGCCTGGTCATAGGTAGCCAGTCCATCAATCAGCCCGGCAGCTACTGCTTGCGGTCCTGTGTACACAGCCCCTTTCATCACATCAGAGTTCACGTCGATGTCTGGTCGTCGGGAGCTCACATAGTTGATGAAGGTATCGGCAGACTCTGATAGTCTATCTATGATCCAGGCTTCCCCTTCAGGAGTAAGCTCCTCATAGGAGTTGATTGCATTTTTGAGTTCCGACTGTCGGGCACGGATGATTTTGACGTCGCCAATAGTGTTTTTGGCCACCGCTCTACGGTCGATATGGAGTGTCTGGACTCCTATTGATCCGATCATATTCGAGTTGGCCACATTTGCCAATACTCGATTGGTTGATATGGCTTGCCAGTATCCACCAGAGGCGCCATAGCCATCGATGAAGGCAAGCGTAGGAATAGTGGCGTTTCTGATTTCATCCGCCCAGTCTTCCATTCCATCTACAGAACCACCCGGACTGTCTACATAGATCAGTGCGGCTTTATACTTCCCTGATCTTTGAGCCTTGAGGAGCATCTGAGAAAGACTCATCGTTTCCATTCCATTAGATCCTCCCATTTTGGAAGTTTCCCCGATTACGGGAATCAGTGCGATTTCAGGATTGTTTTTGATGAAGAACGTCTCGGTGTCGTAGTCTCTACCGATTTGGAGGGCAGCTTCGTGTTTGGTGAAAAAATCTTCTATGGAGATGCCTTTGGAATCGGAGGCAGTTATAGCCAAAAAGTTCTCCTGAAGGTAGCCTTCATGGATAGCCATTAATTGTACTCCAAGTGTAGAAAAAGAAAATCTCATAGACATCGATTCATTGATGCTATGAAGGTAATCCTAGAAAATCAGTGGCTAGAGGACATTGGAAAAAGTGGCTGTGAGGCAGTTTTAAGCATGAAAGGGTTGATTATTTTTAGCTAAGGTGATTTATATTTTACTTGCTTCGGTGAAGAAAGTGTCTGTTTGTTCCTCCGACATATCCAGCATACCTGCCATGACTGCTATGTGAATATTATCCCGATCCCAACTAAGTGAATACTCCCAGAATATACGTAGTGTTCCATCAATTGAGTTTTCGACTGCTTCTTTGACCGCTGCTAATAAGCCCATTTGCAGTAACATCATTCGCCCTTGTGCAGGTGTAATCGAGAAGGGAATTTCTGAAATCCATTCTAACTCTACTGTGTAGCTTTCGCTGTCTTCGTTCAGCACATAGCCTTTTACCTGCCACTTTTCAAGGTTGATAGTTGAGAAATCAGGCTCGAATGAGTTGGTCTGAGGGTTTAGGTGTTTTGGTAGTTGTATCATAAAATTAAAAGCTTTTTGCTACAGTAATACTATAATTATATATCGTACCCGAAAATCCAATTGCCGTAGCTTGATTTATAATTGAGAGTGTTGAAACCTCAGTACCTATGAAACATGTTAAATTAGCGTCTGGAATAGTTAAGCCATAACCGACATTTTGTGGAGCTAGAAAAAAATGCATTTTAAGTTGAGCTCGACTCATTACTACATTAACTGCAACTGATCTTACTATTGTTTCAACACCCGAAACTTTTGTGATAACTAATAGTGAGTTAGCACTTCCCCCAAAAAATACCCAGTTGTTAGCGTCAAGGTAAAAATATATCCCGCTTCTTGATCCAAATCCAATTCTTACAAATCCTGAACGTGTTAAGAATGTATTAGGTAAAACATTTACATTTTCAATGCCTATGATGTCTCCGTTTGCAGTATTTGAGAACAAATTCCTAGATAATCCATTATATTTCCCACTGCTTCCAACTAAATTAACGTAAGATTGACCACTGTCAGCCTGACCCATCGGTTCGTTAGATGTAGTGCCTATCCTTTCGCAATTATCATATAATTCT
>Ga0136586_1000068_pt1 | contig 26450 bp, 33 predicted proteins | sample AntRauMFilla1562_FD_104926 | JGI IMG/M metagenome (GOLD analysis project Ga0136586, IMG submission 104926) | Saline lake microbial communities from Rauer Islands, Antarctica - Metagenome Filla 1 #562 | ecosystem: Environmental > Aquatic > Non-marine Saline and Alkaline > Saline | place... | reverse complement strand
TATATTGAATCCGAATATCGCTTTTCCCCTCCCGACAGCTATCGGGACTAAAGGGTGCCGATATTCTAAAATCTTTAACTAATTTAGAATTTTTGCACCCTTTAGGGCAGGGGCAATAAAAATTCGGTCGCAATAAGTGTAAGGTTTCTTCATTAGGATAAAAAACGGACGTACATATTTTTAATTCATAATTAATAATTTTTAATTTATTATATTTTAATTAACGTTTTTTTTCTATGTTTACAATAAATAATTTTTTTAACGAACCTAATGTGATATTAACTATTTTGAAATAGAAATGAGTATGCTGCATCCACAACTTAGTCCATTTTTGCAAACCTATAGGAAATTAGTCTTCACCCTTACAGCGATGCTAGTTACATTTGCTATGTTTTCAAAAGATAGCGATGCCTTATTTATGACAGATCATTTAAAAGTTACTGGTCTAGACAATGTTTTTATTACTCCCCCTACACCAGCTTTTTCATGGATTATTTACGTCAAAAAAAATGTCGTTTTTTATGCAGGCAAAAAGACTATGACTTCAAATGTGGTGTATTTTTCGACTACCCCTACACTGCAAGAGGGTGAAATACTTCTTTTCACCATTGGCAGTAAAAAAGTAAAAGTCAAAGAGCAACCACCTCTAGTTAATCAATTAGTAGCAGCCTTGGGTAATTTTCCTTTGCAAGGAGCAGTATTTTTTTACACTTACAATCGTATGGCGACTCCAACTACGAGCACCTATAAAATAGGCAAGCCATCTTTTTATTTTCAAAAATATACCTATGCTAAAGCAGAGGACTTCGTCTACGCTACTTTAGTTACTAAAGGCGTATCGCTTGTCTATCCATATTGTACCCCACACCACAAGATAGCTCTACTCAACAGCTATTATTCTCTACCACCACCCCCAGCATAACACGACACTTAGCCAAAGACATATAAAAACAGTTCCTCCCACTTCGGGTGACTAAAAGAGAAGAGTTTCTCCCCTTTGGGGAGATTAAGAGGGGAACAACACGGGATTCCCATTATTTATACATTTATCAACATTATTAAAAACAAAAAAAATGAAAAAATTACTATTTAGTGTTGCAGTAATTGCAACCAGTTTTATGTCCTATGCTCAAGTGGGTATAGGCACGGAAACGCCAGCTCCATCGGCTATCTTAGACCTTACTAGCACCGATAAAGCCTTGCTTATCACACGTGTGGCTAGTACAGCAGAAGTTACAACACCAGTAAACGGGATGATAGTGTACGACATCTCGTCCAATTGTCTTAAAAGCTATGCCGCTTCTAAATGGTCTGGGTGTCTTAATCCTCCTGCTACTGATGAATCCACCAACGGTACTGCCGTAGCTTCTGCTTATGATTGTAATGCTGGTAGTACAGGTACTATGACGGCAGGTACGCCCGTATCTGGTGTTACCCAATCCCTTACCGTTACGGTTACTACTGCAGGCACGTATAATATTAGTGCATCAGCCAATGGCGTTACATTCGCAGGTGCAGGCACTATAAGCGTAGGTACTCAAGTAATCGTTTTAACCGCTACCGGTACACCTATAACAGCAACTGGTAGCCCTTTTACTTATACGTTAGACACTACCCCAGGTTGTAGTTTTACCAGAGAGGTAGTCGCAGCTACTCCTCCTGGCGCAGTTGCTAGTTATACTTGTAATACAGGATCTACTGGAAGTTTGCAAGTAGGCGTGCCAGTATCTGGTGTTACACAAACCATAACGGCTGACGTAACAACAATAGGTAGTTATACTATTACTGCAACAAACAATGGCGTTACTTTTTCTGCATCGGGTACTTTTACAGTAACAGGCTCACAGAATATAACTTTAATCGCTACTGGCTCCCCAATATCGGCAGCGGCAAGCCCTTATGATTATCAATTAATTGTAAGCACAACATCAACCTCCTCAACATGTACTTTTACTAGAGTTGTAACACCTGCTACCCCTGCTCCTGTACTTTGCGCTTCCGGTCCTACTGCTGTGGTAGATGTAGTATCTGTTAATGGTAGAAGATGGATGGACAGAAATTTAGGTGCTTCACAAGCCGCAACAGGCAGCACAGATGCGCTTTCTTACGGAGATTTATACCAATGGGGGCGCTTAAGTGATGGCCACCAATGTAGAGACTCGACAAACAGTGGGGTAGGTGATACAAGCGGAATAGATGCACCTGGGAATGCGAATTTTATCCTTGTAAATGGAACAAATAATGACGACTGGCGTACTGGAGGCAACAACAGTTTATGGCAAGGCGTAAGTGGCATTAACAACCCTTGCCCTGCAGGTTATAGATTGCCAACTGAAACAGAACTAGACGACGAAAGAGACAATTTTAGTACAAAAAACGCAGCAGGAGCTTTTGCCTCGGTGCTTAAATTGCCGATGGCCGGCGCCCGCGTCTACAACAGTGGTTCGCCCGCCTCTGTGGGTGGGCGCGGCTTCTATTGGACCAGTACTGTGAATGCATCTGGTACTCGGTCTCGGTTTCTGGATTTTAATAGCGGCAATGCCTTCATGAACACATTCGCCAGAGCCAACGGCGTCTCTGTTCGCTGCCTTAAAAATTGATACTTTGATGAGCGAAAGCGATTTGATGTATTTGAAACTTTACCATAGCGTCCCGCAGGGCGCTATGGTTTTTATAACAGTAGCGCAAAAAAAAATACTTGTATTTTTGTAAACCAACACGTGGTAAGCCTAAGGGGGTAACCGGCAGATACCCTAGGCCAAGCAAAAACAAGGACCAACTTATAAAAACACTGCAACTTCTTGTTAATAGGTAGGTTGTGGTGTTTTTTTGTGTTTGTATATTTTTAAAAACAAATAAAAAACAAGACGATGTGTGCTAAAAAGTTTACCAAGCCTTTGCCTTACAGGGTAAAGGGCAACAGCTACCCTATAAACACCGCTGCTAAAAGTTTAAGAGAGCAGTTGCGCCCGTTAATGCAGCGTAGGTTACCTACAGTATATTTTAGTGGGTTTGGGCATGGGTATACTATTCAATGCATAAAAAAATACAAACAAACCCACCCTTATTTTCTAAAATTTGATATTCAAAAGTATTATACCAATTTAGTTTTTAAATGTTGCATTAAAAATTTGAATTATTTTTTACTTGGTTGAGGAAAAAAATATAAGCATAGCAATAGTTACGGTTCTATTTTATGACGATTAGTAAGTGAAAAAGAAACTGATTTTATACGACATTTATATGCTAATTTGGTATGCTCCAAGTGTTTTGCACCAAACCGTTCTGGTGAACGCGCAACTAGCTTATAGAGATTTGTTGGGTACACGGTCTGTTCCCAAAAAATTTAAACAAGACTACTTGCCATCCATACACGCTTTTCTGCAAAACCAACCTGCGCATTATGGCATACCTTTGGGCAATAGTATGAGTAGTGTTTTGGCTGTTTTGGTTTTTGTGCCCCTGCTGCTACAACTAAAAAAACAAGGCATTCCATTTATCGTATTTGCCGATGATTTTCTAGTGTTTGGGACATCGCAAAAAGAAATGAACCAACTTTATGTTGCTTTACAACAAGAATTAAGTACTATAGGCTTAATAGTAAACCCTGCCAAAACAACATCTGGTTGCATAGCCAGTGTGCCGTTTACCTATTGTGGATGGGCTATACAAGGTGGTTTTTATGGTGTGGCAAAAGATAAAGTGAGTGCTTTTAAAGAGAAAATAGATAAAATGTGCGTTTGTAAAAAGCCAAAAACAATACGGCAAAAAATAAAAACTATAAACCAGACAATTGTTGGTTTTGGGCATTACTACAAGTATGGCAATGTAGTACGCTTGTTTAGCCAACTAGATAGTTATGTGCGTAAAAATTTACGTATCTGGCTAAAAACTAATAATCTACCTTATTTAAACAATTTATAACTAAAAACTATGGGTTTAAAAAGCTTATGGGATATAATACAAAAAATAACGCTTAAATTGCCACAAACTAAAAAGCTGCTACAAACCATAGGTGAAGCCAAACCGAAGCAGTACAAAGAATTACCGCTCCTAAATGAGTTAATAGAATTACAGACTACTATGGTGAATCAAAATAAAGAAATAGTAGCACAGTTAAAAAAATTAAATAGTGCCTTGCATATGTATTAGTAGTGTTAAGGTCACAAGCCTTTTATGAACTAGTTAAACAAAAAAAAACATGAACAAAAAAACAGTCCTTCTTTTTATGATGCTCGCTTTCGCGAAAGCGGTAAGCGCGCAACACGTCTCAGGTACTTTTACAGACTTACCCAACCAGTCCATCTCTTTATATGGCTTTCAAAATTTTGAAACCTATACTATAGACAGTACAACAACAGATGCAACTGGACACTTTACGCTAGCTTTTTCTAAAAAGGAGTATGGTATGGGGTTGCTAAAATCGGTAGACAATACCCCCTTTATTCTTATTCTTGCTAACGAAGAAGTGGGTTTAAAAGGCAATGCCCCTAGTTCTCCAGAAAGTGTATCGATGACCAAGGGGAACCAAAATAAAGCATTCAATACCTATGCAGCCCAACACCCCAAACGCGAGCAAGCCTTGAGTGCGTGGGATTACCTAGAGAAATTATATACCGTAGACACCTTATTTTCCGCAGAACAAATACCAAAAAAGGCCATTACCAAAGAAATCGAACGCATCCATACCCAAGATGCTGCATTTGTAAGCAATTTACCAGAGGATAGTTACGTAAAATGGTTTTTACCCATCCGTAAATTAGTCAGTTCGGTGTCTACTGTAGCACAATACCGTCCCAAAGAAATTCCTGCAACACTTGCCGCTTTGCGCAACATTAATTATGCAGATGCCCGCTTGTACAAAAGTGGTTTATTGAAAGAAGCTATAGAAAATCACATCTGGTTTATAGAAAACAGCAGCGGCGGGTTAGAGGCAGTTTTTGAAGATTTGAATATGTCCATAGACCTCATTATGAATCAACTAAAAGACGATAATGAGAAGTTCAATCTCATTGCTGCAAAAATGTTTGAAGTCCTAGAAGAAAGAAGCCTATTTACCTCAGCAGAATATTTAGCTAAAAAACTTTTGGAAGAGGAGGATTGTGGTTGCTTAAACCCCGAGTTTGAGAAAAGAATACAGAAATACGGTAAAATCGCAGAAGGGGAAACCGCTGCCGATATACCCTTTGGTGAAGCAAGCTATTATCCAGAAGGCATCACGGCAAAAAAGTTAAGCGAAGTAAACGCTGCTTATAAACTAGTGGTTTTTGCTGCAGGTTGGTGCTCTCATTGTACAGAAGAACTCCCCAAAATAGCGGCTTATTATCCTACATTGAAGGAGAAAAATGTAGAAGTCATTTTAGTGTCCTTAGATGAAAATGCAAGTGATTTTGCAAAATTTGCAGCTCCATTTCCATTTATCAGCACCACCGATTATAAAAAATGGGAAGGACAGGCTGCCTTAGACTATCAAGTTTACGCCACACCTAGTTACTTTTTACTGGACAAAGACTTAAAAATTGTAAAGCGATTAAACTCTGTAGAACATATAAAGGCTGTGGTGGATAGTATGGTTGAATAATTGGTGTAGCGATAAAACTAAAAACGAGATGTGAACTGTAGATGTAGAATAGTTTTCCTGTGAAGATTTTATTGGCACAAATCGCCAATGTTCGGTATCAAAGTCGCAAAGACCTTGAGTTTTACTCAAAAGCCAAATACTATTTTTAGCGTCTTTTTGCCTTTCTAGCAAGTGAATAGCAAACCCATACAACTCGTTGTAGACCTCAAAAAATTAATTTCAATTAGGTTACTTAGCCTGTCGAAGTATCGATTTCAATTTTAAATTCTTTGTTTTCTTTTCCATAAAGGGTGGAAAACAAAGTAGGGAGTCTGAATAGTAAAATTAGTAAGTGATGAATAAAAATCTATATCATGATGAAGGAATGTTTAAAGGAGCAAAGCCTGAAAATTTCAAAAGAGCTGAAGATCTAAGAAGTAAAATGACTTCATCAGAAAGCAAATTATGGGAAGTTCTTAAAAATAAAGATGCCATTGGGTATAGGTTTAGAAGACAACATCCATTAGGTCATTATATTTTAGATTTTTACAACCATAAATTAAAATTATGTATTGAAGTAGATGGTGAATATCATGAATATCAAGAACAAAAGGAACATGATATGGAACGAGATGAATTTTTAAAATTTAACGGAATAACAGTCATTCGATTTAAAAATCAAGAAGTTGAAAATAACCTAAAAAGCGTAATTGGAGATATCAACAAATTTATTTATAAAGATGAATAGTAAAATTAACAGTAAAAAGTAAGATGCGTTCCCTTTAGTCCCGTTAGCTTTCGGGAAGGGCGAACGCATCGAATTATGAAGTTTAAATTTTTTGTTTTCTTTTCCCCTCCCTAAAGGGTGGAAAACAAAGTAGGGTGACTAAATAGTAAAATTAACAGTAAAAAGTAAGATGCGTTCCCTTTAGTCCCGTTAGCTTTCGGGAAGGGCGAACGCATCGAATTATGAAGTTTAAATTCTTTGTTTTCTTTTCCCCTCCCTAAAGGGTGGAAAACAAAGTAGGGTGACTAAATAGTAAAATTAACAGTAAAAAGTAAGATGCGCTCCCTTTAGTGCCTATAGCTTTCGGGAAGGGCGAACGAAAATTTAGCTGAATTTAATGGGTAGGTTATTTACGGATAAGCATAAAACTCAAATCAAACGGAGATGATTTTCAAATGTTTACCTATCAAGTCTTAGGTGATGTACTAGCCTGTCGAAGTGTCTAGTAGCTTAGTAGGACAATAATGAATCTAAAAAGTATTATATTTGTGATAACATAAATACAATTATGAAAACAACAGAAACCAAAAAAATAAAAGCACCAAAGGTCGTAGAAAAAAACTATGTACTAATTGATGGCAAAAAAGTTTCAAGAACTTGGGCTGCTATGTTGGCAAATAAGAATAATCCTCTTTTTGAAATAGTAGATATGCAAGCTGTTTTAAAATAAATACAATTATGAAAACAACAGAAACCAAAAAAATAAAAGCACCAAAGGTCGTAGAAAAAAAACTTTGTACTAATTGATGGCAAAAAAGTTTCAAGAACTTGGGCTGCTATGTCGGCAAATTAAGAAAGAGGTGTTATTGTGGATATGAAAGCGGTTTTGAAATAGTTTTATGGCTAGATATTTATTGGATACTAATAGTATTGCTTTTTTTATTACAAGCGACTTTGATAATTTAACCAACAAAACAAAAGAAATTTTAAACGATTACAATAATCAACTATATGTTAGTTCAGTTGCCGTTGTGGAACTTTTGCAACTGTTTAACCTTGGTAAAATAAAGCCGAAGAAGTATAAAACTGCAAATGCTCTATATGAGTGCATAGAAATAGATTTTTTTATAAAAATTTTGCCCTTCGCAAAGGAGCACATTCAAACACTTTCAAAACTCAAAATTGCCACAGGCCACAACGACCCTTTTGATCATTCCATCATTTCGCATGCCATTACCGAAAAATTAATATTGGTTTCATCTGATAAAAAATTTGAAGCCTATACAACGCAAAAACTTTCGTTTTCTTTTAATAAACGCTAGGTTTAAAAATCAATGGCATATCTGCTTAGTGTCTATTTACTGTAATGCCTGCGATGACGATGACAGGAAATACAGAAGATATTGTAAAAGAATCTGCACCTAGCTATCTTGAAAGTGTATCTATGACCAAGGGAAACCAAAATAAAGCATTTAATACCTATGCAATCCAATACGGATTTGTGTAAAAAAACAACAAAGTTAGTACACTGTTGTAACTATTTGCTATATTTGTAAAAAAGAAGATGACGGCAAACATAATTAATATTGGAAACAGTAAAGGACTTATACTTCCAGCAGCCATTTTAAAAAGATTGAAAATGGCTGCTCAAACCGAGGTTGAAATAGAGGCTACAGATGATTATATCCTTATTAAAAAAGTACGGCACCGAACGGGTTGGGCAGATTCTGCACAAAAACAGCACTTGGCAGGTGATGATCAACTTTTAATTGAAGAGTTACCTACCGATTTTGAAAACACGGAATGGACATGGTAAGGAACTATAATCAATATGAGGTGCATTGGATTGCTTTAGATCCAACCCAAGGAAGTGAAATGTCCAAAACAAGACCTTGCGTAATTGTAAGTCCAAATGAACTTAACCATCATTTACGTACACTGATTATTGCCCCTATAACCTCAACGATAAAAGAGTATCCTTGGCGTGTTGTGTGTTCTGTTACAAATAAAACTGGACAAATAGCAGTGGATCAATTAAAAGTAGTGGACAAAAGCCGTCTTGGTACAAAAATTTCAAAATTATCACTTAAAGAAGTCACTGCATTAAAAGAAGTAATTCAACAAATGCTTGTGGATTAGAGAAACAAACACGACTAAATTAGTACGAATACAAAGTGCTTTGTTTGCATTGGCGAAGAAATCTTGGACGAGCCCCGAAGTATCGGGATATCTTGAGTCCCGATAATCATCGGGATTGAAGGGAGCCCCAAGTTGGACCACATAGTGGAAAACCTTTGCGATAAGCAAGGGTTTTTTTGTGGATTAACGAAAGATAATTTGCCACCCTGAAGCTGCCTGTTGGAGCTAGGCAGGTTTATGTCAGGTGCTTTCTTGATTTTTCCTTGACCTAAATGGTTAAAACCATTAAATGCACACGTACCCCACATAGCCCACGGTTTAAACCGTGGGCTATAAGCGTTTTATCAGTTTTAACGGTGAGCTTCCATGTATTCTGCACGGTTTAAACTGTGGGCTATAAGCGTTTTATCAGTTTTAACGGTGAGCTTCCATGTATTCTGAACGGTTTTAACCTTGGTAAAATAAAGCCGAAGAAATATAAAACTGCAAATGCTCTGTATGAGTGCATAGAAACAGTTTTTTCCCTTGAGGGAAATGCCGCAGGCAAAGGGTGTTTAAGTCCTGCAAAGGGAAGCTACATTTTTTTTTAGTAAGTAAACTTCTAGTTGAAAACGAATTTTTTCTTAGTAGCGAGAAACACCCATCTCTTATCTTCCCTCAAGGGAAGAGGATGTTTTTTTTAGATTAAACCTTTTAGTTTAGAATCAAGATTTTTCCCTTGAGGGAAATGCCGCAGGCAAAGGGTGTTTAAGTCCTGCAAAGGGAAGCTACTTTTTTTTTAGTAAGTAAACTTCTAGTTGAAAACGAATTTTTTCTTAGTAGCGAGAAACACCCATCTCTTATCTTCCCTGTTATAGCTGTGTTACACCCATCTCTTATCTTCCCTCAAGGGAAGAGGATGTTTTTTTTAGATTAAACCTTTTAGTTTAGAATCAAGATTTTCCCTTGAGGGAAATGCCGCAGGCAAAGGGTGTTTAAGTCCTGCAAAGGGAAGCTACATTTTTTTTTAGTAAGTAAACTTCTAGTTGAAAACGAATTTTTTCTTGACCTAAATGGTTAAAACCATTAAATGCACACGTACCACACATAGCCCACGGTTTAAACCGTGGGTTTTTAAAAAAAAGATGTATTTTTAAGATAGGATATAAAATCTTAACTAACTCATAAATTAATTTCAATTACAGCAATTTGATTGTATATTTACAACAAAACTATTGTAATGAATGATGCCCTTAAAACAAAGCCTTTCAATACAAAATTCAGTATTGATAAAGCTAAGCTTAGCAAAAAAAATGTTCGTAAATGGATCTTAGTTGCTGATGGGCAGACTTTTACTTGGTCAAATAGATTAGAAAGAGTTCAGGTTATCCGTAAAGGTATCCCTTACGGCTCAATAGGTAGTGTTAGTAAGAAAATCAACAGCCCTGTTAAAACTGTTTTAAATATTGTGGGGGTTCCTCAAACTACTTACAACAAGAAAAAAGGTAATCATTCTTTATTGGATAGCCGGGATAGTGAACTCATATTAAGGATTTCTGAAGTAATTGATTACGGTATTGATACATTTAATAATGAGGATGAAAAATTTCAAAGATGGCTTCATAAACCAAATCTCTCATTAGGGGGAAGTCCTCCAATTAAATTCTTTGATACAATAAGCGGAATAAACGAAGTGAAATTTTGTTTGAGCAGAATAGAATATGGAAACTTTGCTTAATGAAACTCTATCGAATTGAACGAAAAAAATATCTAAAATCGACATTGACAGGGATTGGAGCTTCAAAATCAAAAGGGTTCAGATGGAATAGTGAAGATACACGATTAGTCTACACTGCTGATACAAGAGCTCTTGCCATGTTGGAAGTTTCAGTTCATTTAGACATAAGTGAAGATTTACCTGATGATAGATATTTTGTTGAAATTGAAATACCAGATGATATCTCTGCACTTGAAGTGAAATTAAAAGATCTACCAGAAAAATGGGATTCAAAACCCCCATTACTTGTTACACAAATAATTGGTGATGACTTTGTTCTAAATAATGAAGCAGCAATTCTCAAAGTTCCAAGTTGTATAATTCCTCAAGAACACAATTATCTAATTAACCCACTTCATCCAGATGCTGAAAAGATCAAAATTAAAATACCAAATTAAATTTATAATCTCGTATAAATAAATTGAATTATTTTTTGATTGATTGAAGTTAAAAATAATTAGCATAGCCTTAGCTACGGTAATTATTTTTGATGAAAAGCAGGCGAAGAAGAAACGATTTATTGCGACATTATAGGTTTAATTTGGTATATGTCAAACATCGTTAAAATTCGATGAAAGATTTAAAAAATAGCGACTTATGGTTAAAGCCAATCACCTATTCAGCAAGATCTATTTTATTTCAAATACAAATAACCCTTACTTTAAATAGAGGCGACTGGTTTTATAATCGATAACCGCTTTTCCTCTTTTAAGAATATCGGCTCCTATGATGCCGTGAACTAGTTCAGCATCATGATCGCTTAGGGCTTTATTGACGTGAGAGAGATCGAATAAAATTAAATCGACTTTCTTTTTGGTCCACTTGCCAATGCTCACTTTGTTACTGGTAGACGTTTTGGTAAGCATATTGGTCGCCCCCGCCCCAGCAGCTTTGATATGACTATCTTCAGAAAATAAATTGAAATGCTCTGCATAGATAAAATCGATACAAGAACTGGAAGCCCCAGTATCTATAATAAAACTCCCTTCAACACCGTTGATAAGGACTTTACATTCAAAATGATTAGTTTCTGTGCTATTCATCTTAAGTGCTTTATACTTCTTTTCTAGTAAAAATGATTTTAAGGAAGACATTTATAGAGTTTTCGGCAAATATAAAGTTTCGTTTTAAATAAATTTGCCCTTATGATAATTACAGATACACATACTCACTTATATTCTGAAGCTTTTGATGAAGACAGAGAAGAAATGATTCAAAGAGCTATAGATAATAAGGTGAAGCGGTTTTTTATTCCTGCTATAGATTCAGAGACAACCCAAGCCATGTACGATTTGGAACGTCGATATCCAGAGCAAATGTTTTTGATGATGGGGCTACATCCGACCTCTGTCTCCGAAACCGTGGAAGAGGAGCTAAAGCATGTGGAGGAGCAACTTAAGAAAAGAAAATTTTATGCCATCGGTGAAATTGGGATAGACTTGTATTGGGATAAAAGTTTCTTAGAAGCCCAGAGAAAAGCCTTCAAGCGTCAAATTCAACTGGCTAAGTCTTATAAACTTCCTATTGTGATTCACTGTAGAGAAGCTTTTGATGAGGTCTTTGAAGTCCTTGAAGAAGAGAAAGGAACGGACTTACGCGGAATTTTTCATTGCTTTACAGGAACAAAAGCTCAAGCCGACCAAGCTATAGGTTACCACATGAAATTGGGAATAGGGGGTGTATCAACGTTTAAAAACGGTAAAATAGATCAGTTTTTAAATGAGATTGACTTAAAACATATTGTCCTAGAAACAGATTCACCTTACTTAGCGCCAAAGCCTCATAGAGGGAAGCGAAATGAAAGTGCTTATGTGTTGAAAGTTGCGGAGAAATTAGCCGAACTTTACGACTTAAGTCTTGAGGACATTGCCCAGCAAACCACAAAAAACTCAAAAGAGGTCTTCGGAATCTAATATAGCACTACTTATGTCTAAAATCTTACTCGTTTATACAGGCGGTACAATTGGGATGGTGAAAAATCCTGAAACTGGTGCCCTTGAGGCTTTCAATTTTGACGAGCTTTTGTCTAATATTCCCGAGTTGAAATTGTTGGAACACGATATCAGTACGGTTAGTTTTGAAGAACCTGTGGATTCTTCAGATATGGATATAACAGATTATGTAAAGTTGGCGGAGTTAATAGAAATCAATTTTGAAGACTACGATGGATTTGTCGTTTTGCACGGAAGCGACACTATGTCTTATTCTGCCTCCATAATTTCTTTTATGTTCGAAAACTTAAAAAAACCCATTATTTTCACAGGATCTCAACTTCCTATAGGAGACTTGCGCACAGATGCAAAAGAAAATTTAATCACTAGCATACAGTTAGCTGGTCTTAAAGAGCAGGGGGAAACCGTTATTAAAGAAGTTGGACTTTATTTTGAATATAAACTTTACCGAGCTAACAGAACGACTAAAGTGAATGCTGAGCATTTTGAAGCGTTCGCGTCTTCAAATTTTCCTCCTATTGCAGAATCGGGTGTTAATCTTAAGATTAGTTATGATAAATTGATCAAGCCCAATATGAGAAAGAAAATGCTAGTTCATAAGCTCTTAAATGATAATATTCTCATATTGAAACTATTTCCTGGAATTAATTATGAAACTTTAAGTCATATTTTTAACATTCCGCATCTCGAGGGGATTGTTTTAGAAACTTTTGGGAGTGGAAATGCGAAAACAGATCCATGGTTTATGGAGCTTTTAAAATCGGTGATAGATCGTGGAGTGAAAGTTGTAAACGTAACTCAGTGTGTCGGAGGGTCTGTGATAATGGGCAAATACGCCACAAGTGAAGGCTTAAAAAATCTTGGAGTTATAAGTGGAGGAGACATTACAACAGAGGCTGCTGTCGGGAAAATGATGTATCTTTTATCCAAAAAATTAGGCCCTAAAGTATTTAAAACTATATTTGAAACTTCGCTGCGTGGAGAAATGAATTAAAAAATTAACGCTCATTTCTTCTTGTAGAACTATTTTTTTTTATTTATTTGCTATGCGTTAATAAAAGTTCATTTAAAAACTAGAGAGGTGACCGAGTGGTCGAAGGTGTGCGCTTGGAAAGCGTATGTTCCGATTGTATCGGAACCGAGGGTTCGAATCCCTTCCTCTCTGCTGTTCATTCATAAACTAAAATCATTTAACCATTAATTATTAATTCTAAGACAGACAACAATGAAAAGATTATTTTCAATTTTAGCCATTTTGGCAATCATGGCAGTTGGTAACACAACTTTAACTGCAGCAAACACTTCTGAAGTTTTTACAGAAGCTGCTGTCAATTTCGTTCAAGATGATGCGAGTGCTTCTGCAGAAGGTTCTGAAGTAAGTGAAGAAGGATTCCATCAAGAATTAAAAAAGCGTTTCATTGAAGGTGGACCTGGGTTTATGGGTATTGTTCTTCTTTGTCTTATTCTTGGATTAGCAATCGCTTTTGAAAGAATTATTTACTTAAACCTAGCAACAACCAATTCTAAAAAGCTTGCTCAAAGCGTAGAGGATGCAATGAAGAGTGGTGGTGTAGAAGCTGCAAAAGAAGTTTGTAGAAATACAAGTGGTCCAGTAGCATCTATCTATTACCAAGGCCTAGACAGAATGCATGAAGGAGTTGAGGCTTCAGAAAAAGCGGTCGTTGCTTATGGTGGAGTTCAAATGGGACAATTAGAGAAAAACGTATCTTGGGTTTCCTTATTTATCGCTTTAGCACCAATGCTTGGTTTTATGGGTACTGTAATTGGTATGATTCAAGCTTTTGATAAAATCGAAGCAGCGGGTGATATGCAACCTTCTTTAGTAGCTGGTGGTATTAAGGTCGCCCTTTTAACTACTGTATTTGGTCTGGTTGTAGCTATTATTCTTCAAATATTTTATAATTATATCATTGCTAAAATTGATAGTATTGTGAATGATATGGAAGATGCTTCAATTACACTTATTGACATTTTAGTTGCACATAAAAACAAATAATCAGTATGAACAAAATATTTAATATCATAAAAATCGTTTTCGGTGTTGTGGGAGCTATCCTTTTTGCAAGGATTCTCTTTGCTGGAGACGAGGCGATAGAAGCAGATGCAGCCTTGCAATCTAGTATTTTGGCTCCGTTTATGTGGGTGTCCTATGTTATTTTAGGAGTGACCATATTATCTGTTCTTTTCTTTGCGATAAAAGCTCTTTTTACAGGGGATATTAAGAAAACACTTTTATCATTAGGTGGTTTTATCTTAGTTATAGCTATTTCCTATGTCGTTTCTAGCGGAACTGAAACAGCTTTAAGAGACGGAGATATTTTATCTGCAAATGGATCTAGATGGGTAAGCGCAGGATTAGTTTCTTTTTACATCCTTGCAGCATTGGCAGTACTAGCGATGTTTTTATCTAGCGTAAGAAAAATCATAACCAAATAATTATGGCAAAAAGAGCAGCACCAGAGGTAAACGCTGGATCCATGGCGGATATAGCTTTCCTTTTGCTTATCTTTTTCTTAGTCACAACAACTATAGAAACGGATAGCGGGATTACAAGGAAATTACCTCCTATAGATGATGAACAAGAAGATCCACCAATATTGAAGGAACGTAATATATTTGTTGTTCTTGTGAATGCTAATGGAGATTTATTTGTTGAGGACGAGATTATGGAGTTTAAGAATCTTAGAGAAGCCACTATTGATTTTCTAGATAATGGAGGCGGACTAGGTGAGGAAGCTTGCGATTATTGCCAAGGCCCTAGACTTACTAGCTCCTCGGATAATCCTGTAAAAGCTGTTGTTTCCTTACAGAACGACAGAAAAACTCAATACGGAAGATATATAGCGGTACAAAATGAACTTGTCGCTGCCTATAACGTCTTAAGAGATAGAGAGGCGAATAGATTATACAACATCGATTTTACAGAAATGGAAAATGCTTACAACGATCCAGAATTTCAAGGGGATAAGGATAAGCTGAAGGAACGAATTGGTATTATAAAAAAGTTATTTCCACAAAAACTATCTGAAGCAGAACCTAAACGATAAAAACTTGAGCACTTATGTCAAAATTTAAAAAGAAAGGTGAGGGAGGAACCCCAGCAATTTCGACTGCATCTTTACCGGATATTGTTTTTATGCTTTTGTTCTTTTTTATGGTAGTTACTGTAATGAGAGACAATTCTCTTAAGGTTCAAAATATTTTACCTTTCGCAGACCAAGTCGAAAAATTGGATAAGAAAAATCTGATTATGTATATCTATGCAGGGAAACCTTCACCAAGATATCAAGAGACCTTTGGTACAGAAGCCAGAATTCAATTGAATGATAAATACGCAAGTATTAACGATGTACAACAATTTATTAAAGAGGAACGTCAATCTAAGCGGGAAGAATTACGTGATAAGTTGACTACCGCTTTGAAAGTTGATAAAGAAACTAATATGGGGTTAGTATCAGACATTAAACAAGAATTGCGTAAAGCAGAAGCTTTAAAAATTAATTATACTACTAAACAAGGTGAAGCTGGGCTTAACTTAGAATAAGCAGTCGATCTCACCAAACTAAAAAAGGCATTTCTCAGTTAGAAATGCCTTTTTTAGTTTATAAACTTGCTTATCTTTCCTCTATATTTGTCATTTATGAAATTTATAGGTTTCCTATCCCTTCTCCTTTCTGTCTCTTCACTTTTTGCCCAAGATAAGCTTGAGTGGTTAAAAGAAAATAAAAATGACTCGCTCTACAGAGAGGATCAGTTTTACTTTGGGTTTAGCTTCAATTTCCTGACAGAATTACCTTCAGATGTCGATCAATCCGGATTTTCAGGAGGTCTCATGTTCGGTTATATCCGAGACATGCCCATTAATAAACGTCGTAACCTGTCTATTGGCTTAGGGCTTGGGTTTAATCTGAATACATTTGGTCAATCTCTTCAAGTTAATTCTAATGCTGGTCAAGATATATTTCTTCCTATAAATCAAGATCAAAACTACGATGTCAACCGCTTTTCGACCAATCTTGTTGAAGTTCCCCTAGAGTTGAGGTGGAGATCTTCAGACATAGATAAGTATGCTTTTTGGAGAGTTTATTTAGGCGTTTATTTTGGCTATGTATTTCGTTTTAAATCTACTTTCGAGTCTGTTGAAGAACAATACACCATTACAGATGTCGACGCTCTCAATTCTTTTAGAACAAGCGCTAAACTCACTTTTGGTTATGGTGCCATCAACTTTTTTGTAAACATGAGCCTAACCCCAGTATTTGATGGTGAAATTGAGTCAACTGGAGAGCGTGTGAGCATAACCCCCATAAAGGTAGGTCTCGTATTTTTCTTTCTTTAGTTATAACCAATAACTAAAGAAATACAATTGGGGTAAAAACCCTGCTATAATTCCTATGAAAATCTCTGGGACAGTATGTGCGTTCTGAAATAATCGAGACGAACTTACAATGCCTAGGAATAAAGTAAAGAACACTATAGATAACAGCATACTTACATGAAAGGATAAACTCAACCCAATAATGAAACAAGTTAATCCACTTATTCCTAAAGCATGAAGGCTTATCTTTACTTTAAACATACTCAAGAGCAAAGATATAATACCGGAAAATAAGATGCCTGAGAAAAAATAAAAAAGAGTTCTATAGTTGTAGACGTCTATAATTCTATTGAGCAGTACTAAAATTAAAAGGATGAAAAGCATTAAAAATAGCCGTCTTTCTTTGACTTTTGAAAGCTCATAATCTGAAATGAGTTTTAAATTCTTAGATATAAATAGAAAAACTATAGGTAAGAAAATAGTAATAATGGAAATGGCGAGTAATTTTGCCGTGATGAGTTGGTTATCTAAGTAATTTGGAATGGCATAAAAGTAGTACAAGCATCCGAGTAATGGCATCCAGAGTGGATGGCCAAGAATGGAAACCGCTTTAGAAAATCGCCTTAGTGATTTCATATTTCCTTACGAAGTCTGGCTACAGGTAAATCCAATTGTTCTCTATATTTAGCTATAGTTCGTCGAGCTATAGGATAGCCTTTTTCTTTTAATATTTGAGCCAATTTTGCATCGGTATGAGGTTTCTTTTTGTCTTCTGCATTAATAGTCATTTCTAATATTTTTTTAATCTCCCTAGTGGACACTTCTTCTCCTTCTTCGTTTGTCATTGATTCTGAAAAGAAACTTTTAATCAAAAAAGTTCCATAAGGTGTTTCCACATATTTGCTATTAGCCACTCGAGAAATAGTACTGATGTCCATATTTATTTTCTCTGCGATATCTTTTAGGATCATCGGCTTTAAGCTTCTTTCATCACCAGACAAAAAATAGTCTTTTTGATGATTCATAATAGAAAACATGGTAGAGTACAAGGTGTCTTGTCTTTGTTTTATAGCATCGATAAACCACTTTGCAGAATCTAGTTTTTGTTTGATGAAAAAGACTGTTTCTTTTTGTTCTCTCGTTTTTTTAGTGGATTCTTTGTATCCCTTCAGCATATTAGAATAATTACGGGAAATATGCATTTCTGGAGCATTTCTGCCATTCAAGGTGAGCTCTAGCTCTCCGTTTTTTATGTGAATGGCAAAGTCTGGAATAACATGTTCTACCGATCTACTATTTCCAGAAAAAGAAGCGCCAGGTTTTGGGTTGAGATGTTCAATTTCTTCAATAGCTTTCTTGAGCTTTTCTTCGGAAATAGAAAACTTTTGAATAAGCTTTTCGTAATGTTTTTTACTGAACTTATCAAACGCTTCATCTACGATTCTATAGGCTAGGTCAACGCTCTCTGTCTTATTTCTTCTGTGAAGTTGAATTAATAAAGATTCTCTCAAGTCTCTGGCTCCTACTCCAGCTGGGTCTAGAGATTGAACTATTTTTAGGACCTTTTCTACGGTTTCTTCCTCGGTATAGATATTTTGAGTAAAAGCCAAATCATCTACAATATCTATAAGGGAACGCCTTATATATCCACTATCATCGACGCTACCTACTAGAAAAAAAGCTATTTCTTCTTGATCTTCTTTAAAACTGAAGGTTTGCAATTGTGTTTTAAGAAACTGAGAAAAGGAAGTGCCAGAGGCGTAAGGGACTTGTTTGTCTTCGTCATCGGCACTGTAATTATTGGCCTTTAACTTATAACTAGGAACTTCATCATCACTCAAATAATCATCTACATCAAATTCTGTCTCAATAATATCCCTTTCCTCGTCGGCATTTTCATTACTAAATTCATCTTCAAATTCGTCTTTTTCCTTGCCAGCATCTAAGGCAGGATTTTCTTCATATTCCTGCTTTACTCTTTGTTCAAAGGCCAAGGTAGGTAGCTGTATCAGCTTCATCAACTGGATTTGTTGAGGAGACAGCTTTTGTGATAACTTTAAATTGAGGCCTTGTTTAAGCATTATGTTATATTCATTTTTTTACTTATTCGACGGAGAACCCCAATCAAAATCAGATTGGGTTATTTATTTCAAATCTAAAATATTACGAACTCCTATTCATAAATTTAACGAATTTATGTGGTACTTCTGTCTCGAAACTTAAATTTTTATTGGTTTTAGGATGATGGAGCTTAAGAGAGGAAGCGTGTAACATTAGCTTATTAGATGTTGTTAGGGAACCATAGGTTTTATCTCCAACTATAGGGTGACCAATTTTTGCGAGGTGTATTCTCAGCTGATGGGTTCTCCCGGAGCTAGGCTCTAAGCTCAGTAAACTGAAATCCTCTTGATTTATTTTAAACGCCTTTTCAACGCTATAGTTGGTAGAACTTTTTTTTCCATCAATATCCAGACTAATGATATCACTAAGATTATCGAAGTGTCTTTCTACGATAGCTAAATAGATTTTATGAACCTTATTGTGCTCAAATAAAACTGAAAGGTAGGATTTTGATGACAGCGTTTTAGCAATAATCAGTAGGCCAGTTGTAGGATTATCGAGTCTATGAACAGGCTGTGGATAGGGGAGTTTATCTTTCTCTGAAGAGGTTTTTAGATTAAAGGCTAAGGCATTTTCAATGGTCTTAAAATAATTCCCATTGGTAGGATATCCTTCAGGCTTATTCACAACAGCCATACAGTCATCCTCAAAAATAACGTCAAGTTGTAATGTAAAAACTTTCTTTTTATGATGAAGCTCTTCAGTAAACAATTCTAGAATTTGACCTTCTTCTATCCAATCTGATGTTTCAGCAACTCGACCATTAAGAAAAATAAGCCCCTTCTTAATGGCCTTTTTTAGAGCACTCTTAGTTTTAATTGACTCAAATACAGTAAATCCATACTCCTGAAGCCTTATCTGTTTTTCTAGGGCCAACACGTGATGACTTTCAATGCAATTTCCTGGCTTAAAATTCTGCATTTTGAGGGCTTCTAGGGTAAGGGATGACATCTCTTATGTTCGACATTCCTGTAGCAAATAAAACAAGACGTTCAAAGCCTAATCCAAAGCCAGAGTGAACACAAGTTCCAAATTTTCTGGTGTCCAAATACCACCACAACTCTTTCTCATCTATCCCAATTTCTCTCATTTTAGAAAGTAAAACATCGTAGCGTTCTTCTCTTTGTGAACCTCCTGCAATTTCACCAATACCGGGGAAAAGAACATCCATGGCTCTTACGGTTTTGCCATCGTCATTCAGTCGCATGTAAAAGGCTTTGATATCTGCTGGGTAATCATAAATCACTACAGGACAGCCAAAATGCTTCTCTACAAGATAGCGCTCGTGCTCACTTTGTAAATCTGCCCCCCATTCTTCAATGATATAATTGAATTTTTTCTTTTTGTTAGGTTTCGAATTTCTTAAGATATCTATAGCCTCAGTATAGGAGACTCTCTTGAAATTGTTTTTGAGGACAAAATCTATCTTTTCACGCAGAGGCATCGGTGATCTATCTTTTTCTGGCTTAGATTTTTCCTCTTCAAGAAGTCTGTTTTCTAAAAATTCTAAATCTGACTTACAATGCTCTGTGATATATTTCAAGACATATTGTATGAAATCCTCGGCTAAATCTATATTGCCTTCTAAATCACAAAAGGCTACTTCTGGTTCAATCATCCAGAATTCCGCTAGGTGTCTAGTCGTATTTGAGTTTTCTGCTCTAAAGGTGGGTCCAAAGGTATAAACTTTGCCAAGGCCCATAGCATAAGTCTCAGCTTCCAATTGCCCGCTGACCGTTAGATTAGTTTCTTTTCCAAAAAAATCTTGAGAATAATCAATTTCGCCGTCTTTAGTTTTTGGTGGGTTTTTTAAGTCTAAGTTAGTGACTTTAAACATTTCTCCTGCCCCTTCAGCATCACTACCAGTGACTATAGGCGTGTTCACATAATAGAAACCGTTGTCATTAAAGTATTGGTGAACAGCAAAAGATAGTTTGGATCGCACTCTCATTATCGCCCCAAACGTATTTGTTCTTACCCTTAGATGAGCTTGTTCTCTTAATTTTTCAAAAGAGTGCTTTTTAGGTTGAAGAATGGTTTTCTTAACATCCTCTGGATGGGCTTCTCCAAGAATGTCGATGGATTTCACTTCCAATTCTACACTCTGTCCTTTTCCCTCACTTTCTTTTAAAGTTCCAGAAACAGAAATCGCAGCACCTGTTGTTATTTTCCTTAATACCTCATCATCTGTATTTTCAAAATCGACGACGCATTGTAAGCTCTCTAAACAAGATCCATCGTTTAAAGCGATAAACCGATTACTCCTGAAGGCTCTCACCCAACCATTAACTTTATAGTCCTGTAGAACTTGATCGCTTTCTATAAGCTCAACTACTTTTTTAATTATCATTTCGTTTGTTTTAAGACAAAGGCAAAGATAATTTTTCCCCAAGGCTTTACAATGCCTTTCTCAAAATAGATGAAGAGTCTTGACTTGTACTCATTTTAGAATCTTGTGGTAATTATGCTTAAAAGTTTGTGGGTTTTCGCAAAAGCTTCATATCTTTGTTTAAAATCATTCTAAATAAATGTTGACGATCGCTAGTTTAAAGAAAGGACAGAAGGCTATTATTGGTGAGATGACTTCTCAGGATATACCACTTAAGCTTTTAGAAATGGGATGTTTGCCAGGAAATCATGTTGAATTGATACAAATTGCTCCTTTTAAAGATCCGCTATATCTCAACATTAATGATACTTTTTTATCCATTAGAAGAGAAACAGCAAAGCTGATTCACATTGAACTTATTCCTGATGAGTAAACAAATAAATGTCGCTCTAGTTGGGAATCCCAACACAGGTAAAACCTCAGTATTTAATAACTTGACTGGTCTCAACCAAAAGGTTGGAAACTATCCTGGCATTACTGTAGAGAAGAAAGAAGCGGTTGTAAAACTCTCCAGAAACCTAAAAGCTCATATTCTAGACCTTCCTGGGACCTATAGTCTTAATGCAACTTCTTTAGATGAAAATGTGGTCATTGAATTATTGTTGAATAAGAATGATAAAGATTACCCAGATGTTGTTGTCGTTATAAGTGATGTCGAAAATTTAAAGCGAAACCTTTTATTGTTTACCCAAATCAAGGATTTAGGTTTGCCCACCATCTTAGCTATTAATATGGCAGATCGTATGGATAGGAAAGGCATTCAGCTAGATGTGGGTTTATTAGAAAAACGCCTAAAGACCAAAGTTAATCTCATAAGTGCCCGAAAAAATAAAGGATTTGCAGAGCTTAAGCAATCCATAATGGATTATCAAAAGCTATCTGTAAGTCCGTGTTTAGAGGCTTCAAAAATAGATGAACAGTACTTTGAATCTTTAAAGAAAGCTTACCCTAAACAAGATTTGTACAAATTATGGTTGGTGATTACTCAGGATGTCAATTTTGGTAAAACCAATAGAAATAGGATTTCATCAGAAAATGAATTCAAACCAAAATCAGATTCAGAAATTAAACGCCTTCAGCAAAAGGAAACTATAAAGCGGTATCAGTTTATCAATGAAACCTTAAAAGAAACCTTGACCAAGGATTTAGCTTTAGCAAAAGGCTTAAGAGCTTCTATAGATAGGCTCTTGATTCACAAAGTTTGGGGTTATGTGATTTTTTTAGCTATTCTTTTTTTGATTTTCCAGACTATTTACGATTGGTCGACTTATCCCATGGATTTTATTGACGAAAGTTTCTTGGCGCTGAGCGAATACGTAAAAGATGTTTTCCCTGTAGGAATGCTTTCAGACTTAATTTCTGAAGGAATCATACCAGGAATAGGAGGGATCGTTATTTTTGTTCCACAAATCGCCTTTTTGTTTTTGTTCATTTCTATTTTGGAAGAAACGGGTTATATGAGTCGAGTCGTCTTTTTGATGGATAGAATTATGCGAAAATTTGGGATGAGTGGCAAGAGTGTTGTCCCTCTAGTCTCAGGGACAGCCTGTGCTATACCCGCGGTTATGGCTGCAAGAAATATAGAGAGTTGGAAAGAAAGGCTAGTGACCATATTGGTGGTTCCTTTTACTACTTGTTCTGCAAGACTTCCTGTATATCTTATCATTATAGGTTTGGTGATTCCAGACGAGCGTTGGCTTGGAGTGTTTAATTATCAAGGAATTACCTTGATGCTTTTGTATCTGCTTGGCTTTGTGACTGCCGTTGTTTCTGGCTGGTTAGCTAGCAAAATGCTAAAAATTGAATTTAAGTCCTATTTCGTAGTTGAAATGCCAGATTATAAGATGCCCATTTTTAAAAATGTATTTTATACGGTGATCGAAAAAACTAAATCTTTTGTTTTTGGAGCTGGGAAAATTATTCTTGCGATTTCTATTATTTTGTGGGTTTTGGCAAGTTATGGCCCAACGGATGATTTTGATAACGCTGAATCTATTGTTACTGCATCTTTAGATGTGACAGAGCTATCCCAAGAAGAAATCAATACTGAAATCTCATCCTATAAGCTCAAGAATTCTTATATTGGATATGCCGGTAGAGCGATAGAGCCAGCTGTTATTCCTTTAGGTTACGATTGGAAAATAGGAATAGCGATCATCGCTTCTTTTGCAGCCCGCGAAGTATTTGTAGGAACCTTAGCGACGATTTATAGTGTGGAAAATGATAATGAGCAAACCATAAAAAACAGAATGGCAGCAGAGACCAACCCAATTTTAGGAGGTCCATTATTTACCTTTGCAAGTGGTATTAGCCTTTTGCTATTTTATGCCTTTGCAATGCAGTGTATGAGTACATTAGCTATTGTAAGAAAAGAAACTGGAACCTGGAAGTGGCCGATGATTCAATTATTTGGAATGTCTGGATTCGCTTATGTAGTTGCTCTAATAGCTTTTCAAATTTTAAAATAATAAATTGATGTTACAAGAAATTCTAGTTCTTCTTATTTTTATGACAGCCGTAGCTTTTTTGATTAAGAAATTCTTCTTCAAGTCTAAAACGGCCTCATCCTCATGTGGCTCTGGAGATTGTGGGTGTAAAGACTAGCTTTGTTTGAAGGTGTAAACTGCTTTTGGAGTAATGCAATAATCTAAAGCAATGTCATAATCATCGACTTCTAAAATATCCTCGTCTGGAGGAAAAAAAGAGAGACCTACTTTGATGACGTCTTTTTTACAGCTCGATAAAAATCTATCGTAGAATCCTTTTCCGTAACCCACTCTGTTTCCTAAAATATCATATCCAAGTAAAGGAACAAAGACAAGATCCAGTTGTTGAGGATCTATTTTAATTCCATTTACAGGTTCAGGAATATTCCATTGGTTAAGTTTCAGTTTAGTGGTATCTGTCAGTAAATAGTGCTCAAGATCTTGACCTCTCATTTTTGGGATTACCACATTGGCGTCTTTTCCAAAGATAATATGAAGTATATATTCTGTATTGATTTCCTTTTGGTTTTCAATAGTAAGAAAGATATGGTAAAATTCTAAATCCCAAATGTCGAGTTTTAAACTTTGGTTGGCAATTTGAAGGCTAAGCTCATCAATTTGGTCTAAGGAAAAATCACTTCTTAGCGCTTTATATTTTTGTCTTAGACTGGTCTTATCCATCTGCATCGTCTTTGGAAATATGAAAAATCGCATCACCTTGATAAACGATGGGGGACTGGTTGGCATTGATGATATAACCTGTGTTGCTAGCCTTTACCTTATGCCTAAAACTTCCATACGGATCTGTAATAGTGGCTACAAATTCTCCTCGTTGAACGAATTTACCAATGGGAATCTTGATGTGAAGAAGTCCGCTATATTTGGCTCTCATCCAATAGGTACTGGAAATAAATTTTGTTGAGTCTACAGGGTCCTCAGTATCAAAGTTAGATTTCAGCATGTCAAAATGTTTCATGATTCGCTTTAAACCATCTACGCCGTACTTTGAAATGTGTTTGCTGCTATCTTGAGATTTTCCACCTTCGAAGAGAAGTATGGTCTTACCTTGTTTGAGACAAGTGCTGCGGTAAGAATTTTTGATGGTTGAAGAGTAAACAGTAAACGGAGCGTTGAAGACTTTGGCGAGATCCTCAGAGGCTTTGTCGGTTTTGTCTACGCGAATTTGCGCAGCATTAAAACGACTAGCACCGCCAGTGTGAAAATCGAAGCAGTGATCTGCAAGAGGCAGAATTTCAGTTGCAAATTGATAAGCAAACCGACTTGCTAAAGCTCCTTTTTTGGATCCAGGGAACATGCGATTAAGGTCTCTGCCATCTGGAAACTCCCGTTTCATATTCAAAAATCCGAAGACATTGAGAACAGGTACACAAATAACCGTTCCTCGAGTAGGCTTATGAATACCTTTGGCTATAAATTGCCTTACCGTTTCTACACCATTAATTTCGTCGCCATGAATTCCAGCAGTTACCAAAAGGACTGGGCCCGGTTTTTTTGCTCGTTCTATAATTATAGGAACCTCTACAGAAGTTGTTGTGTATAGCTTTGCAGTATTAAAATTGATACGCGCCTTTTCTCCTGGAAATACTTTTCTCTCTAGGATGTGAAGAACATTTTTAGAATCGATGTGTGGCATTACACATTTTTTTCAATATACTGAATGATAGTCTTGGCAATATCTTTTCCTGTTGCTCTTTCGATACCTTCTAGTCCTGGAGAAGAATTTACTTCCAAAATTAACGGACCTCTAGAACTTTGTAATAAATCGACTCCCGCCACTCCTAGACGCATAGCTTTAGCAGCTTTTATAGCAGCAATTTCTTCTTCGTCTGTAAGTTCAATGACCTCCGCAGAACCTCCTTGGTGAAGGTTTGAACGGAATTCTCCTTCTTTCCCCTGTCTCTTCATAGCACCAACAACATGGCCATCCACCACAAATACTCGTATGTCTGCCCCTTTAGCTTCTTTAATAAATTCTTGGACAATCACTCTAGCCTTAAGACCATTGAAGGCCTCAATAACAGATTTGGCTGCATTTTTAGTTTCGGCCAAAACCACTCCTAGACCTTGTGTGCCTTCTAAAAGCTTAATCACCAAAGGTGTACCTCCAACTTGTTGAATTACCCCATTCACATCTCTAGAATAGTTGGTAAAAACAGTTTTTGGAAGGCCAATTTTTGCTCTAGATAAAACTTGTAAGCTTCTTAGCTTATCCCTACTTCTCACCAAGGCTTCAGACTCTATAGTACTAAAGGCTCCCATCATTTCAAACTGTCTTACAACGGCAGTCCCGTAGAAGGTAACCGAAGCTCCAATTCTAGGAATAATAGCATCGGTGTCTAGAATATACTCTCCCTTATAGTAGATGTTTGGATTGCGTTTTTCTATAACTAAATCACATTTTAAGGGATCAATAACTTGAACGTCATGTTTCCTCTTTTTAGCGGCTTCTACAAGTCTTTTTGTAGAATATAAATTTGGATTTCTCGATAAAATTTTAATGTTCATGCTGAAAATTATTATAGGATATATTCTTTAATTCTGGGTCGACTATAAATTTTTTATTCAAGAATTTACGCCCCAAAAGCACGGGATGTTTCATCTCTTTTCTATTGCTCAAAGAAAGTGAAATTTTATAAACTTTTCCAAAAATTTCGATGTTAGACTTTATTTCATATCTTTTTTGAGCAATTCCATTGCTGCTTTTCACTCTTATTTTATTGTAATTATTGAAAATGAAAGGCTTATGGTTGTATTTTGAATGCTCTTTATCTAAAAAAAGACAGTGCAGACCATCTTCTTTTTCCTCCATATTTTCGCAATGAATCGACGATGTATAGGCACCAGTATCTACTTTTATAGAGATGTCCTTTAAGTTTAATTCAGGAAAATTGGCTTTGTCCAATCGTCCAATAATTTTTTTCTTCATGGTATCGCAAATTACAAAAATGAAATTCAATCTA